>CABEAZ010000114.1_pt1 | contig 23398 bp, 17 predicted proteins | sample 3132471 | NCBI WGS metagenome assembly CABEAZ01 (sample SAMEA5534345, study PRJEB31848) | metagenome | biome: tundra; feature: field; material: soil | place: USA | collected 2013-05 | depth 0.45 m | reverse complement strand
ATTCTCATTCGCGCGCGCGATGCTCGGCGTCAGCGAGTCGGCGATCTTCCCGGGGTCGATCAAGACGATCGCCGAGTGGTTCCCGCAAGAGGAGCGCGCGCTTGCGACCGGGATTTTCAACGCCGGCACCAACATGGGTGCGATTCTCACGCCGCTGCTCGTGCCATGGATTGCACTAACGTGGGGATGGCAATGGGCGTTCGTCGCGACGGGCGCGCTGGGCCTTCTCTGGCTCCTGCTCTGGATTCCGCTATATCGAAGCCCTGAACCGGCCGGCGACACAACGGTCGCCGACGCGAGGGTGCCGTGGGTGAGCCTCTTCGGGCATCGACAGACGTGGGCGTTCATCGTCGGCAAGCTGATGGCCGATCCCATCTGGTGGTTCTATCTCTATTGGCTGCCGAAATTCCTCGACGCGAAGTACGGCGTGAAGCTGACGCAGGTCGCCGCGCCGATCATCGTAGTGTATGTCATCGCGGACATCGGCTCCGTCGGCGGTGGCTGGATCTCGAGCGCGCTGATCAAGCGCGGCTGGTCGGTGAATCGCGCGCGGAAAACGACGATGCTCGCGATGGCGCTGCTCATCGTGCCGACGGCGCTCGTATCGCGCGCGCCGAGCATGTGGGCGGCGGTGATCATAGTCGGCGTCGCTGCCGCGGCCCATCAGGCGTGGTCGGCGAATGTGTATACCTTGGCGAGCGACATGTTTCCCAAAACGACCGTTGGCTCGGTGGTCGGCATCGGCGCGTTCGCCGGAGCGATGGGCGGCGTGGTGTTCCAACGGGCCACGGGGCGCGTTCTCCAGGCGAACGGGAGCGACTATGGGCCCATCTTTGTCGTGTGTGGTCTTGCGTACGTGACGGCGTGGGTGATTATACATCTGCTCGCGCCGAGGCTGGAGCCGGCGCATCTCCCAACCCAGTCATGACCACCTACTATAGAATAGAGCCCGCCGGGCCGGGGACAACCAAGACGCCGATCGCCGGAACGGGGACAACCGAGACGCCGATCGCCGGAACGGGGACAACCGAGACTATCGCCGCAACCTGGCTCGCCAGGACGGGGTTCATCTTCGCGATCGTCCTCACCGCCTGCGCGCCTCACAAATCTCCCGAGCTCACAGGAGCTGAATGCCCTGGAGCGGTGCGCGGTGTGATCAGTGGCGGTTTGACCACTGACGGGATGACTCACCCCGCCCAAATGGGGGTTGTCTTCTGCCCGAATACGCTAACGGACGCCGAGCGGCGCGCGCGATGGCGTCTCCTCTTCGACGGCAGGACGTTCGACGGCTGGCGCGGGCTCGGCTACGACAGCGTGCCTACCGCGCACTGGAAGATCGCAAACGGCACGATCAGGAAACTCGCGGACGGCCAGGTCCCGCGACTGCCCGACGGCCAGCCCGCAGCCGGCGGTGATCTCATGACCCGCGACACCTTTCGCGATTTCGAGCTCACATGGGAATGGAAGATCAGTCGAGCGGGAAACAGCGGTGTGAAGTACAACGTGTCGGAAGAGATCTCGATGGCCGCCGCCCCCAACCACGCGGCACTCGGCTTCGAGTATCAGATGCTGGATGACAGTTTGCACGAGGACAACAAAGTTCCCTCCCACCGCGCCGGCGCTCTTTACGATCTCATCCCGCCGAACGCAGGCAAGATCCTCGCACCGGTAGGTGAATGGAACACGTCGAGGATATTGTTTCGCGGAAATCACGGCGAACACTGGCTGAATGGAAAGAAAGTCGTCGAGTTCGAGCTCGGCACGCCACAGATGGACTCGCTCATGGCGCAAAGCAAATATCGGGACATCAAGGGCTTCGCCCAAAAGCGCGCGGGCCACATCGTCCTGCAGGATCATGTCGACGAGGTGTACTTCAGGAGTATCAAGATTCGCGTCTTGTAACAGTCAGGAGTTGCCATGACACCGAAAGAGTCTTTCGACCGCCGGGATTTTCTGAAGACAGCATCCGCCGCAGGCTTCGGTGCGTTCGCTGCGTCGCGCGGAGTCGGCCCTCTCTTCGCGTTCGACGGATCGCCGGCCGAGAAGATGGTCGTGGCAGTGATGGGTCTGAACGGACGCGGAATGGTGCACGCGCAGGATTTCGCGCGCGGCGCCAACACGACCGTTGGATATCTCTGCGACGTTGATTCCAACGTGCTCGCGAAGGCGCTGGGGGAGACATCGAAGTTGCAGGCAACGCCCCCGAAGACGGTGACCGATTTTCGCCGGGTGCTGGAGGACAAGAACGTCGACGCGCTTGTCATCGCCGCGCCGGATCATTGGCACGCGCCCGCCACGATTCTCGCGCTCGACGCCGGGAAGCACGTGTACGTCGAGAAGCCGAGCGGACACGACCCGCGCGAAGACGAGCTGATCGTCGCCGCCGCGCGCAAGCACAACAAGCTGCACGTACAGCTCGGTACCCAGGCTCGGTCCGGTCCGCACTTTGTCGAGGTCTTTCAGTTGATCAGGGAAGGTCACATCGGAACGCCGTATCTCGCACGCGCGTGGTACGCCAATACGCGCGCCGGAATCGGGAAGGGCAAAGTGGTCCCGGTGCCCTCGAATCTCGACTACGAGCTGTGGCAGGGCCCCGCTCCGCGCACTCCCTATCGCGACAACGTCATCCACTACAACTGGCACTGGTTCACCAACTGGGGCACCGGCGAGATCTGCAACAACGGAACACACGAGATCGATGTAGGGCGTTGGCTGCTCGGCGTAGACTATCCGACGAGCGTCAACTCGACCGGCGGACGCTTTCACTACGCTGACGATTGGCAGTTTCCCGACACGCAGGAAGCGACGTTCGTGTTCGACGGGAACAAGAGCATCATCTGGCAGGGGCAGAGCTGCAACGGACTGGATCTCTACGAGCGCTCGCGCGGTACCACAGTCCTCGGCACCAATGGCAGCGTGGTGGTGGATCGGGACGGCTACGTCGTCTACGATCTCAAGAACAAGATCGTCAAGGAAGTGAAGGCGGCCCCGAAGGGCGACGCCCTGAATACGCTCGGTGACGACTGGCTGACGCAACTCCACATCGACAACTTCACGAGCGCCGTGCGCACGGGGACCAAGCTCTCCGCGCCGATCGAAGACGGCGCCAAGACCGGGATGCTGTGCCACCTCGGCACCATTTCGCAGCAATTGGGTCGCAAGCTCACCACCGATCCGAAGAACGGCCACATCCTCGGCGACGAGGAAGCGGCCAGGCTCTGGTCGCGCGACTACGACCCGCGGTGGAAGCCGGTGGTGTGACCGGGCTCCACGAGGATCGCTGCTTCGACCCCGACCCGACGATTCGGCGCCACGCGCGCGCGTTGTACGACGAGACGCGCGCGCTGCCGATCGTCTCACCGCATGGACATGTCGATCCCGTGATCCTCGCGTCAAACGACGCGTTTCAGGATCCGGTGTCGCTCATCATCACGCCGGATCACTACATCCTCCGGATGCTTTACTCGCGAGGCGTGCCGCTCGAGGCGCTCGGCGTCGCTCCCATCGACGGGAAGCCGCCGAACGCCGAACGCGATCCGCGCAAGATCTGGCAGACATTTGCCGACCACTGGAACCTCTTTCGCGCGACCCCAACACGCGCGTGGCTCGAGTACCAGCTGCGCGAGGTGTTCGGCATTCAGGGCGAGCTGAGCTCGGCCTCCGCGCCACACGTATACGACACGATCGTGGAGCGGTTGCAGTCCCCGGAGTTCCGTCCTCGCGCGCTCTTCAAGCGGTTCAACATCGAAGTGCTGGCGACGACTGACGCCGCGACCGACACGCTCGAGCATCACAAGGCGCTGCGCACCGTGGAGCTCGGCGGTCGCGTGATTCCGACGTTTCGGCCGGATGCGCTGTTCCGGATCGCGTCGCCGGGGTGGCCGGGGGAGCTGGCCCGTTTCGGGCGCGTCAGTGGCGGCACGATCGGAAGCTGCGCCGAGTTCACGAATGCACTCGTGCGGCGACGCGCTGAGTTCAAAGCGATGGGCGCGACCGCGACGGATCACGCCGTGGTCGTTCCACGCACCGAACGGCTCGAGGATGCGGAGGCGGAGCGCTTGTTCACCAAGGCCGGCGAACGTGCGGCGAACGAGGAAGACCAGGCACGCTTCGAGGCGCATCTCCTCATGGAGATGGCGCGCCTGTCGGTGGACGATGGGCTGGTGATGCAGCTCCACGCGGGCTCGCTGCGCGATCACAACGACCTGGTGCATCGACGCTTTGGAGCGGATCGCGGCGGAGACATCCCTGTAGCGACCGAGTTCGCGCGCAACTTGCGTCCGCTGCTGAATGCGTATGGAAATGACGCGCGCTTTCAGCTCATCGTGTTCACGCTCGACGAGTCGACGTACAGCCGAGAGCTGGCACCGCTCGCGGGCGACTATCCCGCGATGCTGCTGGGTGCGCCTTGGTGGTTCCACGATTCGATCGAGGGGATGACGCGCTTTCGCCGGCAGACCACCGAGACTGCGGGGATCGAGAATACGGCCGGCTTCACTGACGACACGCGCGCGTTCTGCTCGATCCCGGCTCGGCACGATCTCGCTCGACGCGTGGACGCGAATTATCTCGGCGGTCTCGTCGCGCGTCACGTGATCGACATGGCCGACGCCAGCGAGATGGCGAGAGCCCTGGCGTACGATCTTGCCAGGCGCGCTTATCGGCTGACTTGAAGCGTGGCGTCGGCAGCCCGTGGTGCGGCAGCGGGTTCATCCTGACGGTCGGGCGTGAAACTTTCCAACCATTTGCCGCGGTAGGGTATCTAAGGCTGTAAGCGATAGTCACTGACCCTACTTCCAGACTGGACAGCACAATGATTGGCGTTGCCACCCTCCTCGGACTCGCACTGAGCCTCCAGGCTTCCGATCAGGTACCCACTCGCGCCGATGCGCGGCCGTCCGCTCCCCTCCCGGTCGCGTCCCGAATCGGCGCGCCGACGGATACCGGTGCGACCGCGATCCGCGCGGACGCTCCGCCCGTGATCGATGGCAAGGACGACGATGCGGTTTGGCGCACTGCCCCGCTCATAACGAGGTTCAAGCAGTGGGCCCCCACCGAGGGAAAGGAGCCCCGTTTTCGCACCGAAGCGAAGGTGGCCTTCGACGCGGCCAATCTTTATGTGTTCGTGCGAGCGTTCGACCCCCACCCCGACAGCATCATCCGCCTCCTCGAGCGGCGTGACACCTTCACGCCCTCCGACATGATCTGGATCTTCGTCGACTCCTATCACGATCGGCGGACGGGTTACGAGTTTGGCGTCAACGCGGCCGGCGTGAAGATGGACCAGGCCGTGTACGACGGTGGAAACGAGGACGGCGCCTGGGACGGCGTATGGGACGTGGCCACCACGATCGACTCGCTGGGGTGGACGGCCGAGTTCCGCATTCCTCTCTCCCAGATGCGCTATGGCCGGGAGAAGTCGCATACCTTCGGCTTCGCCATCGACCGGGACCTCTATAGATACGCCGAACGGGTGAGCTGGCCGACGCTCAGCCAATCGAAGCCGGACCTCGTGTCGCAACTGGGCGCCCTCGACGGCCTGGACGATCTGGAAGCACCGCGCCGGCTCGAGGCGCTGCCCTACGTCGTCACCAAGAGCGCGTCGCAGATCACCAACAACGCCTACGCGCAGAAATCGAACGTGACGGTCGGCGGCGACGTGAAATACCGCGTGGCTCCGAACCTGACGCTCGACGCGACAATCAACCCGGACTTCGGGCAGGTGGAGTCGGACCCCGCGGTCCTCAATCTCACGGCGTACGAGTCGTTCTTCGACGAGCGGCGGCCCTTCTTCGTCGCCGGACGCGGGCTGTTCCGCTTCGACGTGAACTGCAGCGCCGTCAATTGCAACGGCGAGTCGCTCTACTATAGTAGGCGCATCGGGCGGACGCCCGAGCTGGCGGGCATCTACGGCGACACCGTTCCTTTGCAGCCGACGACAATCCTGGGCGCCGCCAAGCTTCTGGGCCGATTCCCGCACGGGACGACGGTCGGCGTGCTGGACGCCGCGACCGAGCGCGCGACGAGTCCGGGTGATACGACGTACGAGCCGCGGACGAACTTCGCCGTCGTACGCGCGACACAGGACCTGCGCGGCGGCAACAGCACCATCGGTGGAATGTTCACGGCCGTGAACCGAAGTGTGGATTCGTGGTCATCGCCCTATCTCCCGAAAAGCGCGTATGTGGGCGCCGTGGACTTCAGGCACCGCTTCTTCAAGAACAACTACGAGATCTCCGGATCGCTCGACCAGAGTCACGTGCAAGGAAGCCGCGCGGTGATGCTCGCCACGCAGACCGATGGGGTGCACAACTACCAGCGTCCTGACGCTGCCCTTCCACTCGACTCCACGCGCACGGCGCTCACCGGTGACGCGGAGGAGTTCAGGTTCGGCAAGGTCGGCGGACAGCACGTCCTGTTCGAGACCGACTACCAGCGTCGCTCGGAGGGTTTCGAGATCAACGACTTGGGCTTTCTCCGACGCGCGGACCAGCAGTCATGGAACACATGGGCCGGATTCTTCGACCGGCACGAGCGAAAGTACTACACGCGCCTTCAGTGGAACAACAACTGGTGGCAGTACTGGACCACGGACGGCTTGCCGTTGGAGGCGGCGTACAACACCAACACTCATATCACCTTCAAGAACAACTGGTCGTTGCACACGGGCGGCACCGTGGGACAGCTCGGCACCACCTACGACGATCGAGGCGCGCGCGGCGGGCCGGCGATCCGGCAGGACCCCTACATCGCGCCGTGGCTCTCCATCCTTGGCAACGATCGCCGAGCAGTGGTGCCATCCATGTCGTTCAACTTTTCCCGGGGAGACGCCGGCCGCAACTCATCGTTGAATCTGAGCCCCGAGCTCGACTACAAGTTCCTCGGGCGATTCAGCTCGGCGCTCTCGTTCAGCTGGTCGCACAACATTGCCGACAACCAGTGGTATGGCAACTTCAGCGACGCCGCGGGGACGCACTACACGTTCGCGCACCTCGATCAGACGACCACGTCGGCGACCGCGCGCCTCAACTACACATTCACGCCGGACGTGTCCTTCCAGGCGTATGTGCAGCCGTTCATGTCGAAGGGCACCTACAGCAACGTGCGCCAACTGTCGGCGACGCCCCGAGCGGCGGCGTACGACGACCGCTATGCGCCGTACAACAATCCCTCGGTAACCAGCGATCCCGGCGGATTCAACTTCAAGGAGTTTCAGTCGAACATGGTTTTCCGCTGGGAGTACAATCCGGGGTCGACCCTCTTCCTCGTGTGGAACGAGGGGAGGCAGGGGTTCAACTCGATCGAGGGGACCGACAATTTCCACAGCGACGTGCGCGATCTGCTTCGCCTGCATCCGGCCAATACGTTTCTCGTGAAGGTGTCCTACTGGCTCAATCGGTAGAGTCAGGCCTCGTCGCGTAAACGATTTTACGTGGGCATCATTTTCCGGACGCGCTGAGACTCTTCGCCAAGCCAGTCCGGATTCGTGGCGGTCGAATCGAAGATCGAGGTCGTCTTGAACAGCTCGAACTCGCCACGCGCAGCGGCCGCTTTTGTTTTCGCGAGAATGGCCTGCACTTGTGCCGCGCCCATTGGGCGGAACGTGCGCGCCACTTCCAATGCCTGCTCCAGCACCTCCATGCTGTCGCAGCCGCTGATGACCACGGACGTCGGCAGACTCAGCGCGTAGTTGAGACACTCCACCGCCGTCACCGTGCCCGACTTGAGGATGATCCCGTTGGCCATGCTCTTCATGCCGAGCACCCCGATATTCTGCTTCACGAGCTCGGGTAGCACGAGCTTCTCGAAGCTGCGGTAGTGCGCGTCCATGACGTTGAGCGGCATTTGAACCGTGTCGAACGTGAAACCGTGTTCTCTCGCGACCTCGAGTGTGTGGAGGTGGATGCGCGGATCCTTGTGCCCGGTGAACCCGATGTAGCGGAGCTTGCCCTGCGTGCGTGCGTCCAGAAGTGCGGCGTTCGCGCCCTCGGCATCGAAGATCCGGTGGGGATCCTCGAAGCGGATCACCTCGTGATGCTGGACCAGATCGATGCGGTCGGTCTGCAGCCGGCGGAGCGACTCGTCCAGCTGCCGCGTCGCCTCTCGTTTCGACCGGCCGTCGATCTTGGTCATCAGGAACGTCTTGTCCCGGTATCCGTCGCGAAGCGCCTTTCCCATTCGGATCTCGCTCGCCCCTTCGTTGTAATCCCAGGAGTTGTCCATGAAGTTGAGACCGCGATCAATCGCGCTGCGAACGATGCGGAGGCTGAGCTGCTCGGCTACAGTCGGCAGGCCGAGGTGCCAGCCTCCGAGGCCGATTGCGGACACTCGTTCCCCCGTGCTTCCGAGAAGTCGGTATGGGATCGCGTCCGCTGCGTTCTCAGGCATGGTGCTCTGCTCTTGGTGAAGGTGCGGTATTCATCTTGATGCCGCGTCGAGACTACCGATTGTCAGTCGGCGTCTGTTTTACTGAGGACTGATGCTCTCGACAGGAATGTTTGCGGTGGGCAAGCTAAAGGAAAATGTACTTCCGTGGTCCACTTTGCTTTCGACCCAGATCTTCCCGCCGTGCGCCTCAACGAGCTCTTTTGCGATGGCAAGCCCGAGCCCGACACCGCGCTGATCGCTCTTCCGCGCCTGCCAGAAGTTGTCAAAGAGATGTGACATCTGTTCTGGTGGGATGCCGGGCCCGTTGTCCACGACCTGAAACACAACCTGCTCGTCGTCGGGGATCGCGCGCAAGGTCACCGATCCCTCTTCCGGCGTGAACTTGATCGCGTTTCCGATCAGGTTGCCGACGATCTGCGACACGCGCTTAGGATCAGCGCGCACGATAGCACCATCGTGCGTCAATATCTCGAAGTGAAGGTGACGCCTCTCGGCGAGCGGACGAAACGTCTCTTCCGCCTGATGCATGATGGTGTCCACGCTCACTTCCTCGATGTCGAGCGAGAGCTTCCCCGCCTGCAGACGCACGTGATCGAGCAGATCGTCGATCATGCGGTTCATCTGCTTCGAGGCGCGCATCGCGATGCCTAGCAGCTCCGTCCGGCGCTCGGGAGCCAACTGCACGTCGATCAACAGCTTAGTCGTCATGAGAATGAGATTCAGCGGGTTGCGAAGGTCGTGCGCGACCACGCCGAGGACATCTTCGCGTACTTGGACGAGCAGCTCCGCGCGCCGTCGCTTGTCGAGCTCGGCGTCGAAACTCCGGGCGCGGTGTAGCGCGGTCGCAGCGGCCTGGGCGAGGAGCAGAGTGAATGTTCTATCGGCGGCACCCACGGCCGCAGCTTCCTTGAAATGAAGCGCGAGCGCACCGACGGTCTCGCCGGCGTGCACGAGCGGCGTCGCCAGATAGGTCTGCATGTCGCCGAGCTCGGCTAATCCCTCGTACACATCCCCATACTTCGCGCGAAATTCTTCGCCTGATTCAATCGAGATCATTTCGCCTTTTCGCAGAGCATGAACCAAGGGGATCTCGCTGTCACGCGTCAGCGTCGACAACAGAGCTTCGAGCTGGGGCCTTATGCCGCGCGTCCCCAGCAATTTGAGGCCGTCACCCTCTACCGATATCAGTACGCCACGGGCCGCCTCGACCACATCGACTCCTTTGCTTAGCACGACGGCCGTCACCTCGTCCACCGATGTCGCTTCGGAGAGTGCGGTAGTTACGTCGAGTAGCTTCGTCGCGCGCATGGCGACGCGCTGAATTTTGTCGTTGAGAAGCTCGAGCTGCGCCGCGTGGGAATTGGCGAGTGCTCGCGAGCGCCGCAGTGCTTCCATTGTGGCGGCGATGGTCACCGCGACAATGAGGAACGCAGTCACGGCAAGCGCTCCATTCGTCGGCGTGGGCCCGATCCAGCCAGGCTCCAGGAAGTCGACCCGGATCAGCACCAGCGACATCGCCGTCGCCAGAATGCTCGGCCCCAGTCCTCCGAACCAGGCCGAGATCGCGACGGCAGGAATGAAGAACATGAAGCTGGGTGTCGGCCACCCTTGTTTGAGAGTGACCGTGGCGGCATGCCCCAGCAACGTGGTCCCGACAGCGAGCAAATAACCCGAAGCGGTAGTCCACAGAGGCCTGAAGCGCTGTTGAGATCCGAACAAATTCCGTCCCGGAGTGGCGGAGGCGCATCACCGATCGCGGTTCGAGCGATGAAGCTCTACTGGTTTCAAGCTAGCACCAGCGCGCAGCGCTCGCTATTTCCTTAAGGCAATGAGTCTTTCCGGCCATGTCTACACAGCACCCGACGGGGTGCGCGGCTTCGACACCGCCGCGACCGTCACCGCGAGTGCAGCCGCAGCTCTCCACAAAGCGGGCTACCGATTCTGCGTACGCTATGTCCGGAGAGACAAGCCACACGCTTCTGCTCTGAGCCAGAAGGAGGCCAAGTCCCTTCTCAACGCCGGCCTCGGCCTCATGGCTGTTCAATACGTCGAGTCGGACTCGTCGTGGAAGCCGAGCGCCGCTAAGGGAGCGCGCAACGGCGAAGTAGCTGTTTGGGAGGCAGAAAAGCTCGAGTTCCCGTGGGGAATAACGATCTGGTGTGATCTCGAAGGCGTCGAAGTCGGAACCCCCGCGCAGCAGACCATCGACTACTGCAATCGCTGGCATGCGGCGGTCAGCAGCGCGGGGTACGTGCCAGGGCTATATGTCGGCTATCGCGCCGGGCTCACTCCACTGCAACTCTATCGGTCGTTGCGATTCACTCATTATTGGGGAGCCTACAATCTGAACGCCGACAAGTACCCCGCGGTGAGGGGTTTGCAAATGAGGCAGTCGCAGCGCAAACCGGAAGATTCGCCGACCGGGGTCGGTCTCGATTTCCAGGTCGACAGAGTGAGCGCCGATGCCCTCGGTGGCCGGCCAACACTGCTCGCATTGGAGGGATGGCCTGAGCTCCCGTAAACCTCGTCAAAGGTGCGTGGAGACCCGATTCGGTCGCTTCACTACCTCGTACGTAAAGTTGCGGGTATCGCGTGCGACCCGGTCCCAATTGTAGTACGTCTCGACCAGCGAGCGGCCAATCTTCCCCGTGCTTCCCCGCCGTTCCGCATCGCTCAGATACATTCGCAACGCCTCGATCACAGCATTCACGTCCTGCGGCGCCACAATCACTCCGCTCTCGCCATCGCGGACGGCCGAGCGAACGCCGCCGGAGTCGCCGGCTATGATCGGCACCCCCGACGCTGAGGCTTCGAGAAATGAAATGCCAAACCCCTCGGCGTCGATACTCCTGTCAATTCGCGACAGCCCAACGTAAACGGTCGAGGTCGCATAAGCCTCGGCCACTTCATTGTCTGACACCGGCCCCGCAAACATCACCCGGTCAGAAACCTTGAGATCTTCGGCAAGCTTTCGAAGGCGCGGCTCGTCGGGACCGGTGCCGATCATCGCGTAACGAAGGGTTGGGAATTCCGTCTGCAACGCGGCCAGCGCGCGCAGCACGACATCCTGTCCCTTGTGCGGAATGAGACGAGCGACCGTGAGAAGGAGCGGAGCATCTCCTATCGCCCATTTCGCGCGGAGCATGCCGGTGTCACGCCCCGGATGAAAGAATTCCGGATCTGTTCCAAGACCGAATGTTCCGATTGGCGGAATTCGTCCGATCCCGAGCTGGCCCATAATGTCCGCGGCCAATCCGGCAACCCACGCCGAGGTCGCGACTATCCCGCTCGCGGCCCCCAGGATGTGGCGCGCGCCAAACCGTTTGCGAGCGCTTGCGGCGATGCCGGCCTGCTCTTTGAGAAGATCGCCACCGTTGACGTAGACGAGAAAAGGGACACTCCGCCTCAGGTGAGCGAGAAGAACCGCGTAGCCGACCGGACGTATGTTGCCACAGTGCAGAACATCGATGTCCCTCGCTGCACGGGAAGACAGCCATCGCCCCCACCGAAGCTGATTGGTGAAGACCTTGGCTTGCGAAAACGAAAAGGGCTGTCGATTGATCGTGTACGGCTCGGATGAATCGAAGGCGTCAGCACCTTTCGCGCTGATGGTGGATACTTCGATCGTCGTGTCACCGTCCGCGAACCGCCGACACAGCTCGACGTGTCGGCGCGCCATGCCGCCAATGTCAGGCGCGTAATCCTGCGTTGCAAATAGATGCTTCACACCAGGCCCGGTTGGTCTTTACGGCACCGAAGCAGGCGCGTCAGAATTCCGCGCTCACTTTCTCGCGATGGCAATGACACTCCGCGAGGTAAGCATCCGAAGCGACCACATCTCCTTGAGAATGGCCGCGTTTTCAGTCGCAACGTCTTTCTTCCGCGCATTGAGACGTCGCCGGAAAAGCAGATTCCCGATCCAGATCATCGGTCCGCAAATAATAAGAAGAAAACGCGCGGAATCCTTGAACCGGTCGTACGCAACCGACGTCGACACAAACCCCGCTCGGCGCAGCTGGTACGCGAGATAGTAGTAGCTCACAGGGTTGATATGGCCGGATGTATGAACCGGATCGGCGCTGGACAGCAGCAGCGGATCGAACAGCGTCGCGAAACCGGAATGGAGATTCCGCCAGCGGGAATTGAGATTGAGGACGTTCGGCGTGCTGATGATTGCCAATCCTCCGGACCGAAGAATTCGATGGAGCTCTCGAGTGAAGGCGAACTGATCCTCGACGTGCTCGATCACTTCAAGGCTGCACGCCACATCGATTGACGCATCGCCGTACGGAAGACGTCCGTCCGGCAAAATCTTCAGGCATGGCACTGCCGGATATCGAAAGTATTCGGGGAAAATGTCGCAGGCGGTGATCACGTCGGACGGCTGGAGTCCCAATTTGGTTCTGACGTGGTCGCCGAGGAGCTGGGAGAAAAAGCCTTCGCCGGCGCCGATGTCGGCTACGCGGATCCCCGGCTTTACGAGCGGTGTGACGATCTGCAGCACCTTGTCGTTGGTGCTGCGATGCGAGATTGGGCGTATCTCGTTTTCGGACACCGTTTCAGTCATTCATCATTTCCAATCGTGGGATTGAGCCCGCAGTCCTGGATGGGGAAAGTTACTTATGCCCGGGAGTGGACGCACTTTGAACTAGGCCAACTTGCAGCCGGCGCCGGTCGCGCCCTTCGGGTCGATCATTACCGCGACTACTCGGCAAACAATGGAATGACATTCGACAGAACCGAAAGACTACACGATGACCCTCACCATCGACGCCTTGCCGCGGACGAGACCGGTTTACACCCACCGTCTCGTCAAAGCGTTCTGACCCGGCGTGCGCAGCATTGGATCAGCTCGTCAACACCCTCGCGAGCTGATCCAACACCTGCGCGAGATCCGGTTTCTCCTCGAGCACCGGCAACACCGGATCCGAGCCCAGCTGCTCCATTCGCTCCAGCGCGTTCTTGATGGTAAACGCTTTGGGATCAAGCAAATCGTTCACCTCGTCCCAAACGAGCGGCATCGACACCGTCGCGCCCGGCAGCGGACGCACGCTGAAGGGCGCAACGATCGTCTGACCGTGCCGGTTCTGTAAGTAATCGAGATAGACCTTGTCACCACGCTTCGTCACATGGCGCGTAATCGTCGCGATGTCGTTCAGCTCGCGCAGCACACATCGCGCGAGGAGCTCGCCCAACATTCGCGACTGCTCATAGGTGCACTGCCGGCCTAACGGCAGCAGGATGTGCAAGCCGGTCTTCCCAGTCGTCTTCACGTAGTTCGGAAGGCCAACCGATTCGCACACTCGATGCAGCACCAGCGCGGTCCGGATCACGTCGGAGAACGGCGCCTCCTTCGGATCGAGATCGATCACGCACCAGTCCGGCTGCTCCAGCGATCCCACCCGACTCGCCCAGATGTGCAGCGGAATCGATCCCATATTGGCGAGGTAGAGCAACGACTCCTCGTCGTCGCACACGAAATACCGGATCTCGCGCTGAGTGTCCTCGCTCCAGATCGGAACCGTGCGCATCCACTCCGGCGCGAATACGGGCGCATCCTTCTGATAGAACGACTTCCCGTCGATCCCGTCGGGGAAACGCGTCAGCACCACCGGCCGATTCGCCAGATACGGCAGGAGCCATTTCGACACGGCGCGGTAGTACTCGATGAGATCGCCCTTCGTGTATTTCTCCGCCGGCCAGTAGATCTTGTTCAGATTGGAGAACGCGATGTTCTTCTGGACCGGACCCCTGGCGGCAGGCGCGGGCGGATCGTGCGAGCTGTCCGCGGTCTCGTCACGGGCAACAGTGCTAATTCCCGCAGCGCTGGCGTCCGCGGCGCTGATCTCAGCGGCACCGGACTCCGGTGTCGCGCTCTTAGCGGGTGAGCCCCATCCCTGCCGCTCGCACTCGTGCGGAAGCTTGTCGGTCCTCAAACGGGCAAACGTCGCGTGGCGAAGGAGCCCGTCGGGCGTGAACTCGCGGTAGCGCACCTCGCACACGTACACCGCATCCACCCACGTCGTCGTGCTCGTCTCGGGGATCTGTTCGCTCTTGAGCGGCTCGCTTCCCGGCGCATAAACCGGCCCCGCGCACAACGGATCCTGCCGCACGATCGGATCGAGCAGTTCGTGCAGCTCTTTCAGCAATTCATCGTTGAATCCGGTTCCGACCCGACCCGCGTACACCAACGTTCCATCCACCCAATCCGCGAGCTGTAGCGCACCCAAGTGCGAGCGACTTCCCTTGGGCTTGGTGAATCCGACGATTACAAAGTCGCCACTGCGCTCCGCCTTGATCTTGAGCCAATCGCCCGATCGCCCGCCCCTGTACCGTGAAGTTGATTTCTTGGCGACGATTCCCTCGAGTCCCATCGCCGTCACCTGCTCGAGAAACGCTTCACCTTCCGTTTCGATGTGATCGAGATAGCGCAGCGCCCCGAGCTTGGGCACGACGTCGGACAAGAGCTCCTTGCGGCGCACAAGCGGCAGTGCACGCAGATCGAAATCCTCGAACGCCAGAAGATCGAACGCGTAGAACGTCGCCGGCAGCTCCACTGCGGCGCGACGAATTTCCATCTCCGACGAGAGTCGTCCCCGCTGCTGCAACCGGGAGAAGCTCGGAATCCCCTTCGCATCGAGACACACCACTTCGCCGTCGATGATGCAATCGTCGAACGGCAGCGATTTCACCGCGCGCGCGATCTCGGGAAAGACACTCGTGTAGTCGTTCCCATTGCGGGTGAGGAGCAACGCTTCGCCATGCGACTTGCTCGCGATCAAACGATATCCGTCGAGCTTGAGCTCGAAGAGCCAACCGTCCCGAGTGAACGCGGTCTCGGAGGTTTCACAGTGCATCACTTCGACGGATTTTGCGTCGACCCGGCCGCGCACCGCTTTCTCTTCCGCTTCGAGCGCTTTCTGGATCTGCGCACTCGGGCTCTCGCCCGACTTTATCTCTTCGACGGTGAGACCCGAGAGCACCGACTCTTCGGGAAAGGCATCCCCCTCCCCCGCCGGCTTCATCCAGGCATCCCGCTCCTTGATCAGAAGCCAGTCTTTCTCGCTCTTCTTTATCTTCACCAGTGTCCACTTTCCGTGGAGCTTGTAGCCCTTGAGCTCGAACAGAAGCTTCCCCTTCTCCAGTCCCTCGCGCCAATCCTCGAGCGGCACCCACTCGCCGCGGTCCCACACGATCACGCCGCCGGCACCGTAGTTCCCCGCCGGGATCACACCCTCGAAGTCGCCGTACTCGAGCGGATGGTCTTCGACCTTGACGGCGAGACGCTTCTCGGCCTGGTCGTACGACGGTCCCTTCGGCACTGCCCACGACCGGAGGACGCCGTCCATCTCGAGCCTCAGATCGAAGTGGAGATTCCTGGCGGCGTGCTTGTGGACGACGAAGAGGTTTCCGGGAATGGGCGAGACCGGCCCGAACGGCTCAGGCGTCCGATCCGGAGACCGCTTGGCGCGGTAGCTACTCAGGCTGTCGCTCGGCTCGGCCGAGTTACCTCTTGCGGTCATGCTTGCCCGGCATAAGGATTGGGATATTGGTGTTGTGCACGTAGGAATTTTTTGTGACGCATACCATAATAAAGCCCGGTACTGCGCACGCCCACCTTTTTTTCGCTCCCAGCCATGCCTGCCCGATCAATAGGCACCGCCACGATCTCCTTCGGCCTCGTCTCGGTCCCCGTCAGCATCTACTCGGCGTCCGAGTCCAAGGCCAGCGTGTCGTTCAACATGCTGCACAAGAAGTGCGGCACGCGTCTCAAGCAGCAGTACATCTGCCCAAAGGACAACGAGGTTGTGACGCGCGACGAGACCGTGAAAGGATACGAGTTCGCCAAGGATCAGTACGTGGTCCTCACCGCTGAGGAGCTCAAGTCGCTGGAGGAAAAAGCGACGAGCACCATCGACGTCCTGGAATTCGTCCCCCTCGCGACCGTCGATCGCGAGTACGTGGAAAAGGTCTACTACCTGGGCCCCGACAAGGGCGGTGATCGCGCCTACCGCCTGCTCGCAGCCGCGCTCAAGGAAACCGGACGCGCCGCGCTCGGCCAGTACGCAGCAAGGGGCCAGCAGCATCTCGTGTTGCTGCGGCCGCTCAACGGAGTGCTGGTGATGGAGCAGCTCCACTACGCCGACGAAGTGCGGCCGACGACCGAGGTGACGATTCCCCCCGGAGATGTGAAGGACGCCGAGCTCAAGCTCGCGAAGCAGCTGATCGATCAGACGTCGAACGAGGCGTTCGAGCCCACCAAGTACAAGGACACGGTGCGCGAGCGGGTGCTGGAGACCATTCAGCGCAAGGTCGACGGACAGGACATCACGGCTGATATCACGCCGAGCACCGACACCAAGATGCTCGATCTGATGGAAGCGCTGAAGGCCAGCCTCGCCCGCGAGAAATCCGAGAAATCCGAGAAATCCGAGAAATCCGAGAAGCCGAAGAAGGGAGAGTCCAAGCGCATGGTGTCGTGAAGATTCTCGCCGGGACGAGCGGCTACGCGTTCAAGGAGTGGAAGGGCGCGTTCTATCCGAAGGATCTGAAAGACGACGCAATGCTCGGCTACTACGCCAGCAAATTCGATGCGGTGGAGATCAACAACACCTTCTATAGACTGCCGAAGGAGAAGGTGCTACTCGAGTGGGCGGCGCAGGTGCCGGAGACATTCACTTTCGCGCTAAAGGCGAGCCAGCGCATCACGCATCACGCGCGGCTCAAGGAGCAGTCGGCTGATCTCGTTGATTTTCTGCTCAAGAACACCGCAGTGCTCGGCGACCGATTGGGGCCGATTCTTTTTCAGCTGCCGCCCAATCTAAAAAAGGATGTGGCCCGCTTTCAGGGATTTCTTGGACTGCTCCCGTCAGACCGCAGGTACGTGTTCGAGTTCCGGCACGAGAGCTGGTTCGACGACGAAGTCTACGACGCGATGCGAGAGCGTGATATCGCGATGTGCGTGGCGGAACAGGAGGACTTCAAGGTTCCGGTCGTCAGCACCGCGTCGTGGGGATATCTGAGGCTGCATCGTCTCGATTACGACGAGGCCGCGCTGGTCGAATGGGCGAAGGTCGTGACAGGACAGGCCTGGAAAGACGCGTACGTCTTCTTCAAGCACGACGAAGGCGTCGGATCGGGCCCGCCGGCGGTGGCGACATTCGTCAATGCGGCCCGGGCTTGAGCTCGCGCATCAATCCTTCATGCCCTTGCAAGGATGCTGGAAGCTCCACAGTCTAAAGCTGTCCAACTAGGTGTGAGACGGCGATTAACGCAGGAAGACAAGGAGACTGACATGGCGGAGAGCGTCTACAAAGTGATCGAGTTGGTTGGGACCAGCACCGAGTCCTGGGAGAAAGCAGCCAACGCGGCGGTCAAGCGGGCGGCGAAATCTTTGCGCGACCTGCGCGTGGCCGAGGTCTCGCAACTCGACATGGTGCTGAAGGACGGCAAGATCGAGAGCTACCGGGCGAAGATCAAGGTTTCCTTCAAGTTCGAAGGCAGCTAAAACCGAACCGCCTATCCCTTCGTAATTTCCGCCGATTCAAGCTCAGCCGAGTGCGTCCGCATGAGCACTTTTTCAGGGTTAGTAGTCCCCTGCGGCGATCGGGAAAAACGATCTCATCAGGTAACCGCCGTGGCCGGCGCGACTTAGCGTAAATTGTTGTCAAATCTACATTTACGACCACTAATTGGTTATACTGAGTCTTCACGATTCGAGAGAGTTTTGAGCGCCAGATTTGATGCCTTTGGCGTTGGCCGACCTGCGGAGAATCCTCGCACGCAGGGGTACGGCAGATTCCGACGGGGTGCTGGAGATACTTCAAATGATTAAGAACAACAGCAATGGGCAAATCGCCCGCAGCGTCCGCTTTGACATCGCGACGGACAAGAACGAACAGTTCCATACGCTCTTCAGAAACGAGATCCTGCCAACCCTGAAGAAGCAGGACGGCTTCAAGGACGAAATGTTGCTGGTGAAGGATCAGCACGTTCTCGCCATCAGTGTCTGGAACAACGCGGATTCGGCGCGTAAGTACGAGACCGTTACGTATCCGCAGCTGGACAAGAAGCTTCGCCCGGTAATGTCCGGAAATCCGACGGTCGAGACGTTCAAATTCGACTCGCTGTCCACGATCGCCTGACCTTAGCACCCAAGGTCGTGAACAAAGGAGGGGTCCGATCTGGGCCCCTCCTTTTTTTCGCCCTCCCGAACTCTGCGCCGATCAGTATCATATACGGTGTCTCGTTCAGGCCGAACTTCACCGGCCTGGCTCCAACCAGCCCGGCAGGGAAAGAAAGGATATGACGCCCTTACAAACGACCCGAATCACTGCGACCCTCCTGGCCGCAATCGCCATGTCCGCGTGCAGCAGCGCAAGTCAGGGAACGATCCACACCTCCACGACCCCGGTCACGGCCAGACAGAGCGATCCACAGTACGTTGCACAGGCAAGAGTTGACAGCCTCCGCTATCCCTATACTGCGGCTGACGTGAGCTTCATGTCCGGAATGATCGGACATCACGCCCAGGCAATAGTCATGTCCCGCTGGGCGCCGACTCACGGCGCCAGCGGCTCAGTGCTCACGCTGGCGGATCGGATCATCAACGCTCAGCAGGACGAGATCGTAACCATGCAGCGGTGGCTGCGCGATCGCCTCCAGCCCGTGCCCGAGGCGACCGCAACGGGGATGAAGATGATGATGAACGGCATGGAGCACGAAATGCTGATGCCCGGAATGCTCACCGAAGCGCAGATGAAGGAGCTGGACGCAGCGCGGGGACCGGAGTTCGACCGGAAGTTCCTCATCTTCATGCTGCAGCACCACCGCGGTGCCGTCTCAATGGTGAAGGATTTGTTCGGCTCTTACGGAGCCGGCCAGGACGAGACCGTGTTCAAGTTCGCATCCGACGTCAACGTCGATCAGACTACCGAGATCGCGCGGATGGAGAAAATGCTCGCCGTTCTCACGCTCGGCATACCCATTCAATGATCACCCTGTAGTCGAACACTGCCTGGTCCCACTCCGCCACATTCGAGGAATCAACAATGGCATCCGTGTACCGCCGCCGTAACGTGGTTCGATTGAGCGTTGCACCCTTGTTCTCACTGGGCATCGCAATCGCTCTGTTTTCCGCCGCGGCGTGCGCGCCCGCGATCTCCACGACCGCCGGCAGCAACAACATGTCGGCCGGTGAGCCGACCCCCGATCCGCGAGTTGGCCTGCGCGCGGGAAAGTTCGACGCGGCCACGGCAGCGTGGAACTTGAGGCTGTTGTCTGCGACACAACCTAGCGAAAAGTTCGCCGGGATCACTAACTCCGACTTGGCGTTCACCGGCTCTTACGCCATCCAGGGCAGCTACAACGGTTATCAGGTGTGGGATATCTCCAATCCGAGCGCCCCCACACTCAAAACCGCGTACCTCTGCCCTGCGTCCCAGAGCGACGTTTCGGTCTACAAGAACCTGCTCTTCGTCTCGGGCGAGGGGAACAGCGGGCGTCTCGACTGCGGCGTACAGGGCGTCAAGGACACGGTCAGCCACGACCGGCTGCGCGGCCTCCGCATCTTCGACATCAGCGACATCGCCAATCCGAAGTACGTCGGCAACGTGCAGACCTGTCGCGGCTCGCACACGCACACGGTGCTGTTCGATCCCAAGGACCCGGACAACGTCTACGTCTACATCTCCGGCTCGGCCGGTGTGCGGTCGCCGAGCGAGCTCGCCGGCTGCGTCAAGCTGACGCCCGACAAGGATCCAAACTCGGCCCTCTTCCGCATCGAAGTCATCAAGGTGCCGCTCGCCCATCCCGAGCAGGCAGCGATCGTGAGCTCGCCGCGCATCTTCAACGACCTGACGGCGCCGGTGAGACACGGCGAGTCGCCCGAAGATGTCGCCCAGGCGAAGGCGGCCGCTGCCGCCGCACGCGCGAAGGGCGGCTACACGGCTGTGATTTTTGGCCAGGAGAGAGTTCTGCCCTCGCAGTTCACCACCCCGATGCTTGACAGCATCGTCAAGGCTCGCAACGGAACCGGTGCGCCGACGGCCGCCGACAGCGCGACGTTGCGCACTGCTCTTCCCGGCATCATCGCGAAGATGATCGGTGAGCAGCCGAGTGGAAACGGCCCGCGTCCCGGACCAACGCAGTGTCACGACATCACCGTCTATCCGGCGATCGGCCTGGCCGGCGGCGCATGCGAAGGCTACGGATTTCTGCTCGACATCCGCGATCCCGCGCACCCTGTTCGTGTCGCCGCGGTATCCGACTCGAACTTCTCCTACTGGCATTCTGCGACGTTCAACAACGACGGAACCAAAGTCCTCTTTTCCGATGAATGGGGCGGCGGCGGACAGCCGAAGTGCCGCATCACCGACAGGCGCGAGTGGGGCGCGGACGCGATCTTCACGCTCACCGACGCGAACGGCACGCCCGTAATGGTTCGCAACAGCGCGACGGATCCGGCGGGCGACAAGATGCAGTTCCAGAACTACTACAAGCTGCCGGCCGCGCAGACGAAGGAGGAGAACTGCGTTGCCCACAACGGCTCGCTGATCCCGATTCCTGGCCGCGACGTGATGGTGCAGGCGTGGTATCAGGGCGGCATCTCTGTCTTCGACTGGACCGACCCAAGACACCCGCAGGAGATCGCATTCTTCGATCGTGGTCCGGTGGATTCGACCAGAATGGCGATGGGTGGATCGTGGTCCGCCTACTGGTACAACGGCAACATCGTGAGCTCCGAGATCGCGCGTGGCCTCGACATCTTTGCGCTTGTTCCGAGCTCGTATATCTCGCAGAACGAAATCGATGCCGCGAAGACCGTGCACTTCGACTACTTCAATACGCAGGGCCAGCCGAAGCTGGTGTGGCCGGCGAGTTTCGCATTGGCACGCGCCTTTGCCGATCAGCTCGAGCGGTCGAAGGGTCTCAGTGCGGAAAGATTGTCCGCCGTCCGGCAGGCGCTTGCAAGCGCGGAGGGCGTATCGGGGGCGCAGCGCCGGAATGCTCTGACGCAGCTCGCGGCGCAGTTGGATGCTGACGCGCGCACGTCAAGTAACGCGGGCAAGGTGCAGAGCCTGGCGAAAGCAGTGAGGGATCTGGCCGCGGCTTCCTGAACAGATTCACAATTGGACGCCAATGAGGTGCGGAAACTCACCTCATGGCGTCTGCAGTTATAACGCGCGTTGTGTTTGCTATTGAGTGACGTCCCTAAGTTGTGAAGCTCGTTCTGTTGTCTTTTCTCTCTTAACGTACAGAGGTCTCTATGCGTCGCAGATATGCGTCCCTCTTGCCGGTCGCCGCACTCGTTTCACTCGCCTGCACCAGCAAGGCTCAAAATGAGGGTTCACGTCAAGTCGCTGGCGGAGGAATTTCCGTCCAGGGCTGGTCAGGTCAGATAGACGCCGCAGAGGCGAAACGGGGAGCGCTCCTCACGAACTCGAAGCTCGCCAAGGAAGGCGACGCGCTCCACGTCACCACCGGACCCGCAGTCGCGTACTGGACTCCGTCGAACACCGCAAGCGGCGACTACACCGTGAAGGCGAGTTTCACCGAGCCCAAGTACATGAACCTGAACGATCATCCGCACCCGTACGGAATCTTCATCGGCGGCAACGACATGGGGACCGCCAACCAGAGTTATTTCTACTGCGCGGCGTACGGAAACGGCAACTTTATCGCGCGCGGGTTTGGTCCCGCGCCGTTTCAGTTGAATGGTGGCCACGGCGAATCGAATGCAGCGGTGCACAAAGCCGCTGCGGCAGGATCTCCGGTGAAGCAGGACATCGCCGTTTCAGTAAAGGGCGACAAGGTGCAGTGCGCGATCAATGGAACCGTTGTCGGCACCTACGACAAATCTGCCGTCGTGGGAGCCGGGAAGCTCAAGTCGACCGATGGCATCTACGGAATCCGCTTCTCGCACAACACCGAGGGACTGGTGAGCGGTCTGGCCGTGACGAAGCCGTAGCTTCTTCACCCACGCGCGAAAACCCCGCATGAGCTAAACGCTTCGACGCCCCGCGTCGAAGCGTTTAGTTTCAGGCAATGCCAGTCATAAAAATCCGAGCTCTGCCGGGACGCCTGGTCCGACTGGTCGAAGACCTCCGCCGCAAGGAGGATCGCCTCGCCCTCCTGCTCAGCCTGGTCATCGGCGCGCTGGTGGGGCTCGTGGTCGTCGCCTTCATTCTTCTCACGGGCCGCCTCACTGCGCTCATGTATCCGGCTGGCGGATCCGGTTGGCGGCGTATCGTCGTCCCCACAGTCGGCTCGCTCGTCACCGGATATCTCCTCTTCAAATACTTTCCGCTCGCGCGCGGCAGCGGCATTCCCCAGACGCGCGCCGCGCTCTTCATTCACGACGGCCGCATCTCCTTGCGATCCGTGGTGGGCAAGTTCGTCTGCTGCTCGATTTCGCTCGCCACCGGAATCCCACTGGGGCGTGAAGGGCCAGCGGTCTACATGGGGTCGGGTCTCGCCTCCGTCATCGCGCGACGACTCGGGTTGAGCAGAGCGCAAATCAGATCGTTGATTCCCGTCGGCGGCGCCGCCGCGCTCGCTGCCGCCTTCAACACTCCGATCGCCGCGGTGCTCTTCTCGCTCGAAGAGATCATCGGCGATCTGCACGCGCCCGTGCTCGGCTCGATCGTGCTCGCGTCCGCTGCGTCCTGGATGGTGCTCCACCTCGTCCTCGGCGACAACCCGCTCTTCCACGTTCCCGGCTATCATCTCGTCAGCCTCGCCGAGCTTGGCGTGTACGTCGTGCTCGGAATCGTCGGGGGGCTCAGCTCCGTGGCGTTCGTGAAGATCCTGCTCTGGCTGCGGGCCCGATTCGCGAAAATGCCACGCGCCTCGCTCTGGATTCAGCCCGTTGCGGGCGGACTCACCGTCGGCATCCTCGGCTATTTCGTGCCGCAGGTGCTGGGTGTCGGCTACGATCAGGTGGAGAGAGTCCTCAACGGAGACGTGATTCTCAAGGTCGTCGTCACTCTCGCGGTGCTCAAGATCATCG
>CABEAZ010000110.1_pt1 | contig 23518 bp, 16 predicted proteins | sample 3132471 | NCBI WGS metagenome assembly CABEAZ01 (sample SAMEA5534345, study PRJEB31848) | metagenome | biome: tundra; feature: field; material: soil | place: USA | collected 2013-05 | depth 0.45 m | reverse complement strand
GACTCGCGCTCCCGGTCGGCACGCCGCTCATCCTGGCGCTTCTCGTTTGCATGATTGCCGCCGGGCTCGCGGGTGGAGTCGTTGGAGCGGTTCCGGCGTATCTCAAGACCAGATTCGGCGCCCACGAAGTCATCGTCACGATCATGCTCAACTTCATCGTGCTGGCGCTGCTCAACTGGTTCATCGCGGGGCACCTGCACGTACCGGAGACCCTGCACACTCCGGAGATCCACGCCGGTGTGCTGCCGAGGCTCGCGGACATCGATCCGCGATTCCACGGATCGGCCGCCAATCTCGCGCTGATCGTGGCTGTGCTGGTCGCATTCGCGGTGTGGTTCTATCTCTTTCGCGCGCGCGGCGGATACGAGCTTCGGGCGGTCGGACTCCAGCCACAGGCGGCGGAGTACGGCGGCATCAGCGTCGGCCGAGTCTGGATGCGGGCGCTCACGTTTTCCGGCGTGATCGCGGGCATCGGCGGGATCAACTACGTCCTCGGCTACAAGCACTACTACGAGGATGGCTTCGCGAGCGGCGCGGGCTTTCTGGGAATCGCCGTGGCTCTGGTTGGCCGGAACCATCCACTCGGCGTACTCGTCGCCGCGTTTTTCTTCGCGACTCTCTCGCAGGGCGGCCTGGCGATCCACGCGTTCGTGCCGAAGCAGATGATGGACGTGCTCCAGGGCGTTGTCATTCTCGCGGTCGCCATGGCGGTGCCCGAAGTGAGACGAATCCTGCGCGGCGCGCGCGGACGGAGCGACGCGTGAATCCCATCTCGTTTCTCACGCAGATGATACGGATCGCCGTTCCGTATCTGTTTGCCGCAAGCGGAGGAGTGGTCGCGGAACGCGCCGGCATCGTCAGCCTCACGCTCGAGGGGTTCATGCTGAGCGGTGCGTTCGCCGCAGTGCTCGGCACCAACTATTCGGGAAGCCCCTGGGTCGGCGTCCTTTGCGGGATACTGGGCGGATTGATTTTTTCGCTCATTCACGCAGTTGCCACCATCCGTTATCGCGCCGATCAGGTGGTCGTTGGAGTCGCGATCAATCTGCTCGCGATCGGAGTCACGCGATTTTTCCTCAAGCTGTTCTTCGCCAGCTCGTCCAATTCACCGCGCGTCGCCGGCTTCGGCGGAAACATCAACGTGGCAGGATTCGACAATCCGCTGCTCTGGCTCGGGATCATCGTCGCCCCGGTCATGGCGTTCGTGATCTACAAGACACCGTTCGGCTTGCGCGTGCGTGCAGTGGGCGAGCATCCCGACGCGGCTGAGAGCGTTGGAGTGAGCGTCACGCGCGTGCGTTACGTCGCGGTGGCGATATCGGGGATGCTGGCGGCGCTGGGCGGTGTTTATCTCGCCCTCGATCAGCATCAGTTCACCGACCAGATGACCGCGGGCCGCGGATTCATCGCGATATCGGCGGTGATCTTCGGACGATGGGATCCCATTCGGGCCGCGCTGGCGTGCCTGTTGTTCGCGGCGGCCGAGACGCTCCAGATACAATTGCAGGGAAGTCACGCGATTCCGTCGCAGTTCATCGAGATGATTCCGTACGCGCTCACGATCATCGCGCTCGCCGGCGTGGTCGGCAGAGCGGTTCCTCCCGCCGCGTTGGGCAAGGTGGAGGACTAGGTGGCGCTGCGAGGTAGAGCGTCGACGATGGGCGGGCACGTGTCGAGGGTCGCGAGCGGCAAGTTGTTCGTGCTGATCATCACGAACTTCGTAGACATGGTGGGATTGCTGATGATCATCCCGCTGATGCCCTTCTACGCGCTGGAGATGGGAGGCGGCGGGTTTGAAGTCGCGATTCTCATGAGTGCGTTTACCGCGGCGCAGCTGCTCAGCGCTCCGTTATGGGGAAGATTCTCCGATCGATACGGCAGGCGGCCCGCTCTGCTCGTCGGACTCACTGCTGCGTGCTTCGCTTACGTGGTTTTCGCGTACGCGACCTCGATCTGGCTGCTGTTGCTTTCGCGCGTCGTTCAGGGCGCGGGTGGGGGGACGGTTGGCGTCATTCAGGCATACGTCGCTGACTCCGTCGAGCCCGACAATCGCGCCAAGGCGCTCGGCTGGCTTTCTGCCGCGACGAATGTCGGTGTCGCGATTGGACCAGCGCTGGGAGGAGTGGCGCTCAAGTTCGGCAGAAGCGGACCTGGCCTCGCGGCCGCGAGCTTGTGTCTGGTGAATATTTTCTTCGCCTGGAAATTCCTGCGCGAATCACGCGACATGACAGAAGCGCACGAGAAGAAGCCACGTGCATCGCGGACCGTCATTGCCCACGTGATCACGCACGCGGGCGAGCCCGCGCCGCGCCTGATCTGGATTTATGCGATCGCGATGGGCGCGTTCTCGGCGCTGATGGCGATTCTGGCGGTATTTCTTCATGACAGATTCGACGTTGGTAAGGACCAGATCTGGATCTTCTACACCTACGTGGGCGTGATCTCGGTCGTGACCCGTGCCGGAATTTTGGGACGCATGGTCGATCGATACGGGGAAGCGCAACTGTCGAGAATCGGACTCGTCCTCCTCGCGACGGGATTGGCGGCGCTCCCCCTCGCGCGCGGCTACTTCACGCTCGCGATCGCGGTGGCGCTGATCCCGCTCGGCACGGCGTTCACGTTTCCATGTGTGACGTCGATGTTGTCGCGCGTGATCTCGAGCAGGGAGCGCGGGCTATACATGGGAGTGCAGCAGACGTTCGGCGGATTGTCGCGGGTGATCATCCCGCTCTGGGCGGGTTTCTCCTACGATCATTTCGGGAAGACTGTCCCGCTCTTCACATCGGCGGCGCTCGTGTTCGGGACGATCGTGCTCGGTTTTGGGATCGATGACGGAAGGAAGGCGGCGGCACGAGTCACTTCTCCCTGAGGCGCCTTGCGAAGCCATCGCAGATAGATTCCTGTGTGCAGTCCAAGTAGTCCACATAATTGGCGTTAGCCCGACAAAGAGAGGATCTATGATCCCTACCGAACCCATCGGAAGCATTCCCAGGCCCCAAGCTCTCATCGAAGCGATGGCGGAGTTAGCGGCCGGAAGGATTACACAGGGTGAAATGAACAAACTCTATGATTCCGCTCTCCGGGACACCATCAGCCGCCTCGAAGCCACAGGTTCGCCTGTGATATCTGATGGCGAGCAAACCAAACCCAGTTTCGCCACATATCCCATTCACGGCCTTGGTAATCTTGCTTCCGATGGCATGGCTATTCCATTTGCTGACGGCCATCAACGTCAATTACCGCGGCTCACCTCCGGCCCATTTCGGTATAAGACCTTTGCCGATCAGTATCTACAGGAAGCACAAAAGCACGCCCATGTCCCGGTTAAGCAAGCAGTCATCTCGGCTTCGGCTCTGAGCCTTTTGTATCCCCAAGGTGGTATCGAAGGGTATTCCCGAGAGGCTTTCATCGCCGATCTGTTGTCGCAAGCCGAATCAGATATCCGCCGTTGTCTTGCACGCGGCGCGTACAATGTGCAGATCGATTTCACCGAAGGCCGTCTTGCTATCAAGCTCGATCCAAGCAAAGCGGTTTTGAAGAGTTTCGTAGAGCTGAATAACCAGGTGCTGAGCCGCTTCACGCCGGAAGAGAGAACGAAAATTGGCGTGCACACCTGCCCGGGTGGCGACAAGGATTCGACCCACAGTGCTGACATAGACTATTCAGACCTACTGCCGGACCTATTTGCGCTAAACGTCGGCCGTTTTTACCTGCAATTGGCCAGTGAAAAAGACAGAGTAAAGGTCTTGAAACTCATCAGGCAGCTTGCCAAACCGCATCAGAAGATTTTTGTGGGAGTTACTGATCCCATCAATCCCAAAGTCGAAACGCCTGAAGGCGTCCGAGATCGCGTTCTGGAAGCGGCCGAATACATTCCAAGCGCTCAACTGGGTACCACCGACGATTGTGGGTTCTCTCCTTTTGCCGACGACACCTCCACTGCACGAGAAACTGCGTTTGAAAAGATTCGTGCTCGGGTGGCCGGTACGCGCATGGCCTCAGAAAAACTGGGCTTATGATACCCGGAATGAGTGTGAACAGTGGGGATTCACGGCGAACTAACGGTAATGCGCTGTCGGATCGTTGGGTTGAATCACTTTAGCTCGCGCACCGTTTTCTCCACTTCCTGAATGTGCCCCGGAATCTTGACCTTGGGAAAGATTCGCACGACCCGACCTTTGCGGTCGATGATCACCGTCGTGCGCTCGAATCCCATGTACTTGCGCCCATACATGGATTTCTCTTTCCAGATGCCGAAGTTGTCGGCGAGCTGGTGATTCTCGTCTGACAGGAGCAGATACGGAAGGTCGAATTTCTTCTTGAATTTACGGTGCGACTCGAGACTGTCAGGACTCACTCCGATCACCACCGCATCGATCTTTCCGAACCGGGGAAACGCGTCGCGAAAATCGCACGCTTCCTGCGTGCAGCCAGTCGTGTTGTCCCTGGGATAGAAGAAGAGGACGACGTTCTTTCCCGCCAGAGAATCGCGGGTCACGGTGGTTCCGTCGTCCGCCTCGAGCGAGAAATTGGGTGCCTGTTCGCCTTCACGGATCATGGCTACACTCCGCAATAGTTCTTTCTAGTGGCCAAATGCACTGGTAATGATGATTCCCAAAATCACCGCAACAAGCGCCATCGCAATGGCCAAGCCAATCGGCCGCCCGAGATTGATCGTATAGCCAAAACGGGAGACTCGCTTGGGGACAATGATCCTTCTGTCGACACGGCTGTGGTAGATCAGCGCTCCGATCCAATTTCCCGCGTTCGCCCACTCAGCGTCATTCATCTCGTCCTCGGGCGTCAGGACAAGACGGGGTCGATTCACTGTAAGATTCCGCAACGCGATGAAGGCAGAGATCAGGAAGGCGTTTAGCACACCCATAATTGCTCCGATCAAGGTAAATGCCGGAGCCATGATAATTCCCCACTCGCCGTACATTAGCCAGCCCGTAATATTGCCGACAATGGCTCCGAGAAGCGCGAACGTCAGCGCGCGTTTAGCCACGATCCACAAAGTGCTCTGCGGCGACATCTTGCTTAGCCCGTCTTCAGCCAGTGTACCCTCAACGCCGGCTCGCGGGTCGCACCCAGCGTGAAGACCGTGAGACTGAATCGATCTCGCCCTCAAACGAGCGGAGCCGCGCGAGCGGAGGCAGAACAGCATGCTCGGGTCGTTTTGCAGCGCGGCAAAATCTGCCGGACTCCACCACCGGCCTAGTCAGAGGACTTCTCCGATGACGTTGCGGCCCTGTCGTGACCGCGGTGGAGTAGCTCGTGGATTGAAAACCGATCAGCATGTGGAGGCATGAGCAACAGGAGAAGGAGCAGAGCCAAACGCGGTATCACGCCGCCCAGAGCGACCACGTTGGGAGGAAGGTGTCCTGATATGGGAGGAAGAAGCGCCGTACGTGACCGACCGGGCCGAGCGAGAAAACTTTGTAAACGCCGGCCATCGGCAGCTTTACTCAATAGGCGGTGCTGAAGCTGCACGAGATGGGCGCGCTAGTCAGCGCGCCATCTCGTGCCTCACCTGTCAGTTGCCCTGACCGCGACTCGCCCACTGAGTATTCCCGAGAAACAGGACAGTCCCGTTCGCTGATCGCGAGTGAGATCAGAATGCTGCACTGGGTCGAGCGTTTCAGCGCCGGAGAGGCCGCTATCACCCCGCTCTTAACGCCCCAAACACCGCCGGCAACGCTCCCACAACCCACGTGATCGCCGCCGCAATCGCAGCCTGCTGCTTCGGAATCTTCCCGACCACATGCAGCCCGATCGCGAGCAGAACCGTCACCCAGATCGTGAACAGATCCACACGACTCGCGAACGCAATCATCAGCGGCGAGCCATCGGGATCCATGAAGCGCGCGATGTTGAAGCCGACGCTGTTCAAGGAATTGAGCTTCTCCGGACTCATGACGAGTCCCTGCGCCGCATTCGTCAGGATCTGAACGATCCGCGGAACCTCCGCGTACGTCGCGATCATCATCGCGGCCGCGACCGACTCCTTCGCGTCGAAGAGTTTTCCGACCACCCACAGCACCAGGCCGGCGCCGAGCACGCTGATAGTGAGCCCGATCGCGAAGAAGAGAGGACCGAGCATCTCGAAGAAGCCGCGCCCCGATGCCATCTGCTCAGCGGTCATGTTCGGATTCTTCCGCAACGCCGCCGCGCTCTGTCTCGTAAACTCGGCGTCCATGATCGGCTGCGTAGCGTTCTTCGTCACGAAAAAGAGCACTGCGCCGACGATCACCAGGAAGAGCAAAGCCATCCCGAACTTTCCTTCACTCCTCCGCGCGTAAACGGAGGAAGGCGCGTAAAAGATGTCCACAAAATCTTCCCACAGTCCCGCCTTCGCGGGCGAGGGATCTACTTCCTTCGCTGCATCGGCATTACTGCCCATTGACCTATCCTCTCGATAGAAGACATTGAACCGACAACAGTAGTACTAATTCCCCCTCGCCACCACCGGGATGTAGTTAACCTGAACACTATCAACTTGGACGAGCCTGTTGCGGAATCCGACGAGATACATGATATGAACGAACAACCCAGAAACCACGTCAGTCGCCCCGTGAACTTCACTCGGCCGAAATCGGCGATCGCGCAATGCTGCCGAATCCCCCATCGATGTGATTACGACGCGCGGCCGCGCGGGCTGAGCCCGCTGGTCAGGCAAGTCTCTCCTCGAACGATCTGGCGGCGAGCGTCATCAGAAGCACCAGAAATATCAGCAGAACACTGTACGCGGCCGCGGTGCCAAAGGCCAGAGCGCGCAGCTGCGCGAGAATCTCCATCGAGATCGGCCGATTAGAATGCGTGTAGAGGACCACGCTCGCTACGAACTCGCCGACTGCGGTGACCGCCGCCAGTAATCCACCCGCCACCAGTCCGGGACGCGCCGCCGGCAGAATCACACGTCGCATCGTCATCATCCAGGAAGCGCCGAGCCCGCGCGCGGCGTCCTCGAGCGATGTATCCATCTGACGGAGAGAAGATTCCACGGCTGAAGCGACGAGCGGAATGTCGCGGATGAAATAAGCGAGCGGCAATATCCAGAACGTCCCCACCAGCAACACTCGACCGGTCAACAGATCATTCCGGTTGAAAGTCGCGGCAAGACCGAGCGCGATCGCGGTCGCCGGTATCGCCCACGGAAGCGCGACGAGAAGCTCGAGCAATCCCCGTCCCCCGAACTTGCGCAGCACGATCAGATATCCCGCGACGAAGCACACGACGAGATTCGCCGCCGTCGCGATCAGTGCCATTGAAACACTATTGGTAATTGGCTTCCACAGCTCGGCCTCGGAGAAGAGCCGCCGGTAGTTCTCGAAAGTGTATTCGGGCGGCAGCACCTGCGTGGTCCAGGCCCCGTCCCGCGCAAAGGAGACGAGAATGACCATCAGGTGTGGAAGCACCAGCGCCACCACTATCACCGCCGACGCGACGGTCGTCAGAATCTGAATGCGTCGGGAGTGAATCGTCCGACGTGTGCGCCCACCCTTGCTGGCGAGTGTGTATTTCCGCTTGCTGTCGAGCCACCGGAACAACACCAGCCCCGCGACTGCGCTCAACGCGAGAACCGTCGTCTCGACGTACGCGAGGCCCATCGCTCCATTGATTTTGGAGGCGAGGATCTGCGTCGAGAGAACTCGCAGCCCGCCGCCGAAGACGTAAGGCGCCGAGAACGATCCCAGGGCATTCATGAAGACGAGGAGCGCCGATCCGGCGACCGCCGGCATCAATAGCGGCAGTGTCACCCGCCGCAGTCTCTGCCATGTGTTCGCGCCAAGACCCGACGCGGCTTCGTCGAGCGTTGCATCGAAGCGCTCGAGTCCGGCGGAAACGAACAGAAAAACGTAGACGTACATCGTGTACGCGTGGACGAACACGATCGCGCCCACTCCCTTGAGGCGCCATGGAGCTTCCGCCATTCCGAGCGCGCGCTGCACCACGCGCGTGACGAGTCCGCTCTCGCCGTACAGAAAGAGAAAAGCGATTACTCCAACCAGTGGCGGCAGCGCGGCGGGAAGGGTCGCCACCGCGCGAAGGAGCCGCCGGCCGGGAAACTCGAATCGTCCGAGCAGAAATGCGAGCGGAACTCCGATCGCCAGCGAAGCGAAGACCGATGCTACCGAAATGACGAGGCTGGTCCACAGCGCTTCGCGGTCCGCGGGGCTGGCGGCAAACTCGCGCCAGTGGCCAAGACCGTTCTCGAAGCTTCCCGCGATGACCGCCACGTTCGGGTACACCACCGTCCAGAGCAGGAGCGCCATCACCGGCAGCGCGATGAGCCAGCTCTGTCGGCGCGATGACGCTTTCACGCTGGCACCAGCGGAAAAGGTCCCTTGAGCGGCGAGATGGAAACGTTGTCGTCTTCGTGCGCCTCTCCCGCTTGTGACTCCACATCGACACTTATGCCGTCGGCGAGCTGGACGCGGTACACGATCACGCCGCCCGCGAATCGCCGGTTGGCAATGCGTCCGCACCAGGCAAGAACTCCGGCGCTTCTCGACAGCTCCAGCGCATCCGGGCGCAGCACGACGTAAGCAGTCTCGAGATGCGAAGGCGCTCCCGTCGCTCGGGTGACATTGAGATCGCGCGCGACACCACCGATTGTCACGGTCGCCGTGTTCCCCTTATCGATAGCGGGCACGATGCTCCCCCGCCCGATGAACGCCGCCACTTCGCGCGAGACCGGAGCGTTGTATAGCTCCTCCGGCGTACCGACCTGAAGAAGCTTGCCCATTTTCAGAAGCGCGATGCGGTCCGCAACCGCGAACGCATCTTCCTGATCGTGCGTGACGAACAGCGCCGGCACGCCGACCCTCCGCAGCATCGCGCGCAGGTCGTCCCGCATCGCATGACGCAAGGTGGGATCGAGATTGGAGAGCGGCTCGTCGAGCAGCAGCGCCTGGGGCTCGATCACCAGCGCGCGCGCGAGCGCGACGCGTTGCTGCTCACCACCGGAGAGCGATTGAATCGCTCGGCCCCCTGCGCCCTCAAGGCCGACGTTCGCGAGAGAGGCCCGTGCCTTCTTCAGTCTCTCCGCCCTGCTCACGCCTCGCGCCTCGAGGCCGAACGCGACGTTGTCCTCCACCGGCATGTGCGGAAAGAGTGCGTAGTGCTGAAACACCATTCCGAAGCCGCGGCGCTCAGGCGCGACTTTCGTGATGTCCTCTCCGCCGAGCGTGACGGTTCCGGCGTCTGGGGTCTCGTAACCGGCCGCCATGCGGAGAGTCGTCGTCTTGCCCGAGCCCGAGGCTCCCACCAGCGCCAGCAGCTCGCCCGGACCAACCTCGAACGAAACGTTGTCGACCGCCGTGAACTCGCCGAAGCGGCGCGTCACTCCATTGAGGGCGAGAGGTCCCCGCCTACTCTTGTCGTCCCTGCTTTCACTTCGCGCCAACCCGTCCGGCGCGGCGGTCATTGTCTCTGTCCGCGGTTCCTGATGTTCGCGTCCCAGTACTTCATCCACTCGTCGAGGTGCGCAGCCATCACTTCGCGATCGACCGGCATCGGCTTGATCTTCGCCATCGCATCACGAATCCATGCGGGAAGCTTGGACACCGGAATGTCCTTTCGCGCGGGAATGCGGAGAAACGAATCGGCGGCGGCGATCATCGCCTCAGGGGTCGTCACGTATTCGTAGTACTCCGCGGCCTCCTTCGGATGCTTGGTGCCGCGGACGATCGCGATTCCATCCACCAGCAGCGGAGTACCACTAGTGGGAATGACGTACTTGATGGGAATGCGAGTGCGCTGCTCGAGTGTAGCGAAGTCGGGCATGTCCCACATCGTGACGACACCCTCCTGCCGCCCGAGCTTCTGATAGAGAATCGTCGGATTCAGAACGTAGTCTCTCGTGTTCGCATCCAGCTTTCGGAGCCATTCATAGCCTGCATCGGGCTTGCCCGTTTGTGCAATCGATCGCGCCATGATCGCGCCGAAGATCGCCCGCATCGTACCCGATGCGATCGGATCGCGAATCAGGATCTTCCCCTTCCACTTCGGATCGAGAAGATCGTCCCAGTCCTTCGGCGCGTCGGCGTCCTTCACCGCGTCGCGGTTGTACCCGATTACCTCGGGGGTGAGATACGTCCCGTACCAGTTGTCGCGGGCTTCGCGGGCATCGGCGTCGATGGCCGCCGCCCACGTCGGCTTGTAGGGCTGCAGCAGATCTTCCTTCGTCGCCCGATCGAACGCTTCCGCCGGCGCACCGAACCAGACGTCAGCCTGCGGATTCGGTTTCTCGGCCCGCACGCGCTCGAGAACTTCCTGCGAGCCCATATCCACCCATTGGACATCGATGTCGGGATGAACTTTCTCGAACCCTTTTTCCAGGTACTCGAGCATCTCCTTCCCGTGCGGGGAATAGACGATCAGAACCTTGCGATTGTCCGAGCTGCAGGCGGACAGCGCGAGCGCTCCTATCGTGGCAAGCCACGCCGCGGCCTTCATTTAATGGTGTTGCCGCCGAGGAGGTTGGCGAAGATGCGCGCGCCGCCGGAAACGCCGGCGGGAAGCTGGCGAAAGAGTGCGAGCGGAACGTAGATGTAAGTCCCACGTCCGTACGGCGCCGCGAGAATGGCGGCACGATTGGGTTGCTCGCCCGGATCGTTCATCGCCAGCATGGTGTGCCAATGCGAATCGAATGTCGAGGGCATGTACGTCGCGCGCTCCTGAACCCAGCCCTTGAAATCGTCCTGGGTGATCTTGTTCGGGGCGTTGAGCAGCGGTGACTGTGGATCAGTGAAGGTCACAGGCGCATTCTCGTCGGTGACGCGCTCCGCCCGCTGGCTGAGCGTGATCGGATAGGGCATGATCCCTGGCCGCTGCATCTCGCCTTGCCCGTACTGCACGACGAGCCGGCCGCCGTTGCGGACGTAGGATAACAAGTAGTCGTTGTTGTCCTGCAGACTCCCGCTCGACTGATACGCGCGCGGCCCGACGACGATTGCGGTGAACCGACTGAGATCAGTCTGCGGAAGATCGTCCGCATCAACTATCGTGAGCGGAACGCCGAGCTGCTGGAGCACCGGCGCGACATTGTCGCCGACTCCGGGTACGTACGCGACGTTGAGGCGCGCGGGCAAGGCGACGCCGACCGCGTTGACGCTGATCGTCGACGGACGATATATCCGCTGCGGATTGATGTGCGGATACTCTATGGGGACATACCCGGTTTGGTACGACTTGCCCTTCGCTGAAGCGGTCGCCGTGATCTGGTGCGTTCCGCGGGGAAGAGCTCCTCTCACTTTGAACGTAAGCGTCCGCGTAGCGCCCGGCGCCATGACGATCGTGCGAGCCAGTGAATCGGCGGAGAGTCCCCACGGCAGCGAGAGCGTCACGGTCACGGGCGAAGAGTCGCTCAGCGCGGAGCGCAGCGTCGCTTTGACCAGTTGGTTGGACGCAACGTTCGCCCGAACCATCTCGATCGCCTGGTCGAGGGTGACCGAGATTCCCGGCGCGACAATCAGTGAACGCTGCACATCCCCGCGAACGCGATCCACGTAGTGATAGACGATCGGAGTTGCTACCTCGACGACAGAGCCCCCTTCGGGTCGCACGGACAAGTGTGCCCAACCCTGCCGCTCCCGTTCGTCTTCCGAGATACCCGTTATTCGTGGAGTGAACAGGTCGCCGTTGCGCGGCTGTGAGAGCCACCACGGCTGCGTTATCTCGCTGCCGTGATACCACTCCGTCCACCTGAACGCGGAATCCGGAAGAACCATCCGCGCATCGACGACATCGCCGGATTTCGCTCCGGTAACTCGGATCGGGACGCGCCCACGGTTGTAGATAACCATCGCGAGCTTCGCCGAATCCCCAAGCGCCAGCGTTTGCCGGTCGGCGATTGCTTCCAGCGCGATCGGCGCCGGCAGTTCCGGCCGCGTCACGCGTCCCTCCTGCACCAGGAGACGCGTCGTGTCCAAGCCGGCGAAGATTGATTTCTCTTCCTTCGCCGGCGGCGCGGGTACGCGAGAATCCTCTCGCGTGAGATAATCCCAGACTACGCCCTTTCTGCGCAGTGTCCCCTCACCCTGCGACTTGTGCTGCGAGCGGCTGTCCGCGGCGATTTCCTGATAGGACAGGCCAAGATATGGATCGTACTCCCCGACATTGATCGAGATCGTCCGATCCTGCGGCGAGAATCTCGCGAGCCTGTAAAACTTGAGCGGTGTCCACGGCGCGCCAAACGTCTTCACCGGAAAGCGCGCAGTATCCGCCGCCATGTCGTACGCCTGCCGCGCCACGATCGCCGAGATCTGGTGCTGTCCGTGCCCATCGCGGGGCGTCCCCGAAAACGTCGTGATCACGATGTGCGGCCTGTACGCGCGCATCACCGTCATCACATCATTGAGCAGCGAATCCTGCGGCCAGTGCTTCCGAGTCTCGTCCGCTGTCTTCGAGAAACCAAAGTCATATCCGCGCGCGAAGTACTGATGCGCTCCATCGATCCGTCTCGCCGCTAGCAGCTCCTCCGTGCGAATCACGCCGAGCGCTTCCCCGAGCTCGTTGCCGATCAGATTCTGACCGCCGTCGCCGCGCGTCAACGAGAGATACGCGGTCTCGACCCGACGCCCCCGAGCGAGCCACGCGATCAGATTGGTGTCTTCGTCATCCGGATGAGCACCGATCCATAGCACGCGCATCCTCTCCGGCGCGTTCTGCATCCGGATGCTCGCGGCTGACGGAAGCATCCCCTGGGCGGTACCGCGGTGCGGCATCAGAACGGCCGCGCCGAGCACGACGAGTGTTACTGCTCTCTTCATTGTTACGGGGAGATCGATGCTCAGGTTTTAAGCGCCATGCCGCGGCGCTTCGCTCCCGCCGGCTGCTGCATCGGCGCGTTCACTTCGGCGATGATGCGCGCCTGCTCCGTCTTGTGCACCTCGGCGTAGCCTTCCGCCGGACTCGAGCGGTCAAGACGACCGATGTAGCGCGTCAGCAGCGCGTTGCCGGTCGACATCCGGAGGCGCGGCGCCACATACGACCACGCACCCTGATTCTTCGGCTCCTCCTGCGCCCACACGACTTCTTCGATCGCCGGATAGAGATCCACGATCTGCGCGATCTGGTTGCCGGGCCACGGATAGAGCTCCTCGACTCTGACGAGCGCCACCTGCGGAGCACGTTTCGGCGCGAGATCGTAGTAGATCTTGCCCGTGCAGAAGACGAGTCGCGTGACTGCGGGACGAACCTGCGATGCGACCGGATCGTCAATTACCGGCCGGAAGCTTCCACTCGCGAGATCGCTGAGGTGCGATGCGGCTTCCGGCAGACGCAGCAGGCTCTTCGGCTGCATCAGAATCAGCGGACGCCGCTCGTACAGCTGCGCCTGTCGCCGCAGAATGTGAAAGTACTGCGCCGGCGTCGACGGATAGGCCACACGCTGGTTGCCCTCCGCGCATAGCTGCAGGAATCTCTCGAGACGCGCGCTCGAGTGCTCCGGCCCCTGCCCCTCGTAGCCGTGAGGAAGCAGCAGCACGATCCCGGAGTCCTGTCCCCACTTCGCGCGATCGGCCGCGATGAACTGATCGATGATCGGCTGTGCGACGTTCACGAAATCACCGTACTGAGCTTCCCACAGTACCAGAGTATCCTCGGACGCCGTGCTGTACCCGTACTCGAAACCGAGCACCGCCATCTCCGAGAGCGGACTGTTGTAGATCTCGATCCTGCCGTGGGACCCCCCACCAGCGATGTGCTCGAGAGGAACGTAGATCTCTCCCGACTCCGAATCGTGAAGAACCGCCTGCCTATGTGAAAACGTCGCGCGCTCGGAGTCCTGCCCCGTGAGCCGCACCGATTTGCCCTCAGTGAGCAGTGACGCAAAGGCCAGCGTCTCCGCGTGCCCCCAGTCGATTCCACCCGCGTCCCCCATCGCCTCCGCGCGACGGGCCAGAGTCTTGGCCAACCGTGGATTCACCTTGAGTGTCGGCGGCCATTTGAGAAGCCGGTCGTTCAGCTCCCGCAAAAGATCCTCGCTGACGGCGGTGTCACCGCTTCCCGCGCCCGACTGATCCGCCTCCGCTGCCTTGGCGGGATTGTACTCGGGAGAATGGATCTCGCCGGCCTTCATCGCCGTCAGAATTCGGTCGAAGTTCGCGGCCACGTCGGCGTCGATCTGCTTCACCTGTTCTTCTGTGACAACTCCTTCGGCGACCAGCCGGCTCCCCCAGACTTCGCGCGGAGAAGGGTGAGACCTGATTTTCTTGTACAGGATCGGCTGAGTGAACGCCGGCTCGTCCGTCTCGTTGTGTCCGTGACGTCGGTACCCCACGACATCGATCAGGAAGTCCTTGCCGAATTTTGCCCGGTATTCGATCGCCAGCCGCACGATGTGCACGCAAGACTCCGCGTCATCGGCGTTGACGTGAACGATCGGAACCTCGAACCCCTTGGCGAGATCGCTGGCGTAGCGCGTGGATCTCGCATCGATGGGATCGGTCGTGAACCCGACCTGATTGTTGACGATGATGTGGAGCGTTCCGCCCGTCCGAAACGCCGTGAGTCCCGAGAGATTGAGTGTCTCGGCCACAACTCCCTCGCCGGGAAATGCTGCGTCGCCGTGAACACAGATAGGCAGCACCGCGGCCTCGTCGCGCTCACCATTTCCGGCGAACACCTGCCGCGCTCTGGCAACTCCCTCGAGCACCGGATTCACGATTTCGAGATGACTCGGATTCGGAATCAGCACGATCTCGACTTCATCGCCGCTCGCGACCTTCCTCTTTCCGTTCGCGCCGAGATGGTACTTCACGTCGCCGGTCTCGCTCACGGCGTTGGTCGTGGCGTGCTTTCCCTCGAACTCCTCGAAGATCGTCGCGTACGGCTTGTTGAGCGTGTGCGCCAGAACGTTGATGCGCCCGCGGTGCGCCATTGCCAGATTGATTTCACGGGCGCCGTGGGCGGCTGCTGATTCGATCGCGACATCGAGCATTGGAACCAGGATGTCGCTGCCCTCAATCGAGAAGCGCTTGTAGCCCTGATAGGCGCGGCCGAGGAAGCGCTCCAGCCCATCCACTTCTGTCAGCCGCTGGAGCACCGCTTTCTTCTCTTCCTCGCTGAGCGGCGCGTGCAGGCGTCCGCTTTCGATCTGCTCTCGCAGCCACTCGCGCTCCTCGATTCCGCCCACGTGCGATATCTCGAATCCGATTTTCGACGAGTAGAGCTCGCGCAGGCGCGCAACTACATCCGCGGCGCTGCCGCCCGACGCGCCGAGCGCGATTCCCGGAATACTGGCGAGGTGCTCCTCGCTCAACCCGTGAAATTCAGGCGTGAGCTCCGGGGTTCCTCCGGGCGGTGTGCCCAGAGGGTCGAGCGGCACGGCCATATGACCGTAGCTGCGAATGGCATCGACGAGCTCGGCCGCGGCGGCGATTTCGCGAAGAAAAGCGGGATCGAGTTGTCCCGTTGAAGGAGGCTGTCCCGGAGCAGGCGATGGCGCCGCCCCGCTCAGGCTCTCGGCAAATCGGAAGAACTGGCGCCACGACTCGTCCACCGACGTGGGATCGCGTCGGTAGGCTTCGTAGGCCTCGCTTATGTATCCGTCGTTGAAGACGCCCGTGATGGGGTCGGAGCTCATGCTTCTAAATTTAACTGCGCTCTACTTCCTTGGCGCACTGGCGCCCGAGCCGAGTCTGTACTTCAGCCGCGCCACGGCGGCATGCAGGATCTTGAGCGCAGGCGCATGCTCGAGGGTCGGCAGATAGAGGAAGCAGGCGATGCCGTTCATTCCGACGGCATTGGTCGTCGCGATGCCCATCTGCGCGAAGAAGCGTTGGACGTCCGGTTGCTGTTCAAAAAAAAAGCGCCCCGCACGATGCTTTCGTGCGGAGCGCCAAAATCAGAGGAGCCAAACGAGCAGGCTACTTCTTGGTTTTGTCGACGTTGTTCCCAATTACGCCACCGAGAATCGCTCCGGCCGCGCCGCCGATGATCGCGCCCTTCACCTTGTTCTGGCTGGTGACCGCGCCAATCACTGCACCAGCGCCTGCGCCGATCGCGGCATCACGCGTGGTGTGCTTGACTACCACCGGTGCCGGCGCGGGAGCGCTGTATACCGGAGCCGAGGAGTACGTGCCCGACGAACGACGCGTGGTGGTCGTCCTGCGAACCGTGGTCCGCGGAGCTGTCGTCGTGCTTCTCAGCGAGTTCGACGCCGGTGCTGTTGCGACCCCCGCGCGCTCCGCAGCGGTGATGCTGTCGAGCGGCGTGTATGGTCGCGCCTGCGCGGCCGTGGAAAGATCGGAATTCAAAGCATCATCGACCTTCTTGTCGCCCCCACATGCGAAAGCGAAGAGCGCGGCAGGTAGGATTAGTATCTTTTTGAACATTTTAAAGCCTCCAGTAATGACCCCCGCTCAACGCGACGGTACTACCAAGAGGGGCAGGGAGCGTGCCAATATGGAAGTTTGGTTAGGCCACTGTAGCGGCGGATAACACAGGCATCGGCGCCAATTCGTCCTCTATGGAGGCCGGCAGAATGAGACGAAAAGTACTGCCCTCGCCCGGCACCGAACAGACGGTCAAAGTCCCATCCAGCAGCTGGGCCAGCCGCCTCGAAATCGGGAGCCCCAGGCCGGTCCCCGGCTGCTTCGATTCGGAGACCTGCACGAACTCCTCGAAGATGCGCGCGATGTCGTCCTGCGCTATTCCCACCCCCTGATCGATCACTTCTATCAGCGCGCTTTTGTCCTCGTTCTGCTTGCACGAGACCCTAATGGGATTCCCTTCGCCGAACTTGATCGCGTTCGAGAGCAGGTTAAGAAGAATCTGCCGGACCCGGCGCGGATCGCTCACGATGTTGAAGCGCTCTCCCTCCGTGTCCAGGCTCAGCGTCGAACCATATTCGTCCGCCAACGGTCTCACCGTGACGAACAGATCCTCGATCAGCGACGGGAACATCACCGGCTGCAGCGAGAGCTCGATCTTTCCCGCTTCGATCTTGGAGAGATCGAGAACGTCGTTCACCAGCTCGAGAAGATGCCGCGCCGCTTTGAGCGATCGCTGCAGGCCTTCCTTTTGCTTGACGTTGAGGGGGCCATAAATGTTGTCGAGCATGATGGTGCTGTAGCCGATCACAGCGTTGATCGGCGTCCGCAGCTCGTGGCTCATCGAAGCGTAGAAGCGGTTGCGCGCGCCCATCGCCTGTTCCAGAGCGACCTGACGCCGGTGCAGCTCCTCGTTCATCTGCGACAGCTTGGCCGCCGAGCGCGCCTCCGCTTCCAGCAGCGAAGTGCGGTGCTCCAGGTCCAGCTCGCGCTTCTGTGATTCACGCAGCAGCTCGCCCTGGCGCCCTAGCTCTCGCTGCTTGACGAAGAGGTCAACAAACACCGCGACCTTCGATCTCAGCACGTCGGGGTTGAACGGCTTGAATACGTAGTCGACGGCCCCCATCGAGTAGCCCTTGAAAACGTACGCATCCTCCTTGCTGATCGCGCTCAGGAAGATGATCGGGATCGTGCGCGACTTCTCGCGCGACTTGATGATCTCGGCCACCTCGAAGCCGTTCATGCCCGGCATCTGCACGTCGAGAAGAATCACCGCGGGGTCGAGCGCCAGCACCTGTCTCAGCGCCTCGGGGCCGGAGCCGGCGCGAATCAGTACCTGCCCGAGCGGCTCCAGAATCGCCTCGAGCGCGAGCAGATTCTCGCGGCGGTCGTCGACGAGGAGGATGCTGACGCGATCGTCCGTCATACCGCCGTTCTCCGGGCCAGCATCGCCTCTTCCCGACTGAGCTCGAGCAGGCGCGGCGCGAGATCGTCGAGCGCAAGCACCTCCGCCGTCGGCACTGCCTGGATGGCGGCGTCCGGCATGATCGGAATCTCGGCGGTCTTCGGATCCTGGATGAGCGCGCGTCCGCCGCGCCTCACGATGTGCGCGAGGCCGCTCGCTCCATCCTCGTTCGCGCCGGTGAGGATGATTCCGATTGTCTCCGACCGGTAAGTATCGGCGGCCGATGCGAACATCACATCGATCGACGGGCGGCTGAATCTGACCGGCTCCTCGGTGGTGAGCGACAGGTATCCGGGTTCGACCAGGATGTGATAGTTCGCGGGGGCGACATGCACGGTTCCCGCGCACAGCGCGTCCTTGTCCTCGACCTCGACGACTTTGAGCGGCGTCGCGTCCCCGAGAAGCTGTGCCAGCAGCCGATCGGAATCCTTGCTCCGATGCTGTACCACCACGATCGGAATCGGGAACTCCTCCGGCAGCCCGCCGAGCAGCTTCGTCAGCGCGGACAATCCGCCCCACGATGTCCCCATTGCGACGATCGAGTACGGCATCGCTATCTCACCTTTCGGAAGATTTTTTCCGGGGGCGCCATCTGCTGATAGCATTCCTCGTGCGACATGAACCGCAGCGTCTCCTTGCTGCCCAGCGCCAGCACTCCGAACATGGCGAGGCTGTCGTAGAACAGGCTGTGGACCTTCGACTGGAGCGTCTTGTCGAAGTAGATGAGCACGTTCCGGCAGAGGATGACGTTGAACTCGCTGAACGAGCGGTCCGTGACCAGGTTGTGCTGCGAGAATACCACGTTCTTCGTCAGCGACTGATCGAACAACGCTCCCCCATATTTCGCCGTGTAGTACTCGGAGAACGATCTCTTGCCTCCGGCCCGCATGTAATTGTCGGTGTACTCCTGCATCCGCTCGAGCGGAAAGATTCCCGCCTTCGCTCTCTGGAGCACCACTTCGTTGATATCCGTCGCGTAGATGCGGGAGCGGTCGTACAGCCCTTCTTCGCGCAGCAGCATCGCCATCGAATAGACTTCTTCGCCCGTCGAGCAGCCGGCGTGCCAGATGCGGATGAATGGGTAGGTGCGGAGCAGCGGCACGACGTGCTGGCGGAACGTGACGTAGAAGGAGGGATCCCGAAACATCGCCGTCACGTTGATGGAGAGATCCAGCAGCAGCTTCTCCATCATCGCGGGCTCGTGAAGCACTCGCTCCTGGAGCGCGCTCATGCTCGGTAGCCCTTCCTCCTGGATGCGCTTACACAGCCGACGGCGAATCGACGCGTAGGCGTAGGACCGGAAATCGAACCCGTAATGACGGAAGATCCCCTCCAGCAGCAGCTCGATCTCGATTCTCTCCAAGTCGGGCTTGAACGCCTGCCGGTCGGGCCCCGCGCCAGTGTCGGGTACCTCCGCTATCTGTACAGCCATACTCGCAGCAGTGACAACAGCTGCTCGGTATCGACGGGCTTCGTGATGTAGTCGGAAGCTCCCGCCGCGATGCACTTCTCGCGATCACCCTTCATTGCCTTTGCCGTCAGCGCGATGATCGGAAGCGACTTGAACTGGTCCATCGCGCGGATCGCCCTCGTCGTCTCGTAGCCATCCATCTCCGGCATCATTACGTCCATCAGCACCGCGTCCACGTTCGCGTCCTTCTTCAGCTGCTCGAGCGCCTGCTTTCCGTTTTCGGCGAATCGCACGACCATGCCGTGATCCTCGAGCATGCTCGTCAGCGAGAAGATGTTGCGTACGTCGTCGTCCACCACGAGGATGTTCTTCCCGGCGACCACGGAGTCGGCATCGTGAAGATGCTCCAGCATCTTCCGCTTCTGCTCGGGCAGCTTCGCCTCGACGCGGTGGAGGAAGAGCGCCGTTTCGTCGAGCAGGCGCTCGGGAGACTTCACGTCCTTCACGATGATCGTCTCCGCGTACTTCTTGATCTTCGTCTCGTCCTCCGGGCTCAGCTCCTTGCCGGTGTAGATGATGATCGGAAGGTCGTGGTTGTCCGAATCCGACTTCACCTGCTCGAGCAGGTCGAAGCCGCTCATGTCGCCCGTGCGGAGCCCGAGGTCGAGCACCATGCAGTCGAAGTGCCTCTCATGGAGCTTGCCCAGCGCCTCTTCCGCGGAGCCAACCGCGATAATCTCCACGTCGTCGTCCGCGATCAGCTCGACGATGCTCCGCCGCTGCGCGTCGTTGTCCTCGACGACCAGCAGGTTTTTCGGCACGGTGTCGATGAAAGTGGAGATTCGCGCGAACGCCGCATCGAGCGCTTCCTTGCTCACTGGCTTGGCCAGGAAGGCGATCGCGCCCGCGTTGAGTCCCGCGCGTTTCTGCTCGACGCCCGAGATGATGTGCACCGGGACGTGCCTCGTCTCCGGATCGCGCTTGAGGCGATCGAGCACCTCGAGTCCATCCATTCCCGGCATGTCGATGTCGAGGGTGATCGCATCCGGACGAATGTCGCGCGCGGCCTCGAGGCCGGCCTCGCCGTCCAGCTCGACCACCGCCTTGTAGCCCTTGTCACGCGCCATGTCGAGCAGAATCTTCGCGAAGTTCTGATCGTTCTCGATGACCAGCACGGTGCGATCGCCTTCCTCTATCCGCTCCCTGTCGTCGGCTATCATCGTTTGCGGTACCGCTCGACGCTCGGGCCGATACTGCAGCGCGTCACCGGAGGGCTTGCGCCGCTGGTCTCGACTTGGCGGTTCTGCCCTGACCGGCGTAGTCCGTCGCGGCGCTCCCATGTTGCGGACCAGTGAAGGGTAGTTGCTGATACGGATCGGATCGCGATCGGGCCCGTCCTGACGCGGGATGTACCGCAGGGGGAGGAACAACGTAAACGTGCTGCCCTGATTCTCCCCGCTCTCGACCCTGATCTCACCGCCGAGCAGGCGCGCAATCTCTCGGCTGATCGAAAGTCCGAGACCCGTTCCACCATACTTGCGGCTCGTCGTTCCGTCCGCCTGCTGGAACGCCTCGAAGATCAGTCGCTGCTTGTCCTTGGGAATTCCGACGCCAGTATCGGAGACCGAGAACGCGAGCACCTCCGGCGTAGCTTCGAGCGCAGGATTCAGGAACCGGCGTCCCTTCTCGGCGCGACGAACGGTGAGAGTGACGTCTCCCTGCTCAGTGAACTTGAACGCATTGGACAGAAGGTTCTTGAGAACCTGCTGCAGCCGCCCGCCGTCGGTGAGGATCGTCTGCGGAAGATCCGAGACCAGGTCGACGTGGAATCCGAGCCCCTTCTGGTCGGCGAGCTGGTTGAAGCTGCGCTCGACGAATTCCTTGAAGTCCGAGAGCCGGATCTCCGTCGGATTCACATCCATCTTGCCGGCTTCGACCTTCGATAGATCGAGCACGTCGTTGATGAGATTGAGCAGATCGCTTCCAGACGTGAGAATCGTCTGCGCAAACTCGACCTGCTTCGCGCTGAGATTGCCGTCCTTGTTCTCGCTCAGCAGCCGCGCCAGGATGAGGAGGCTGTTGAGCGGAGTCCTCAGCTCGTGCGACATGTTGGCGAGGAACTCCGACTTGTACTTGGAGCTGAGCGCGAGCTGCTCCGCCTTCTCCTCGAGAGCGAGTCGTGCCGCTTCCACCTCCTCGTTCTTCGATTCGACCTTCCGGTTCTGCTCGGCCAGTAGCGACGCCTTTTCCTCGAGCTCCTCATTGACCTGCTGAAGCTCCTCCTGCTGATCCTTGAGCAGCTCCTCCGAGGTGCGAAGCGTCGTCGCCTGCGCCTCGAGCTCGGCGTTGGATCTCTTCAGCTCTTCCTGCTGCTTGCGCAGCTCTTCGGATTGACTCTGAAGCTCCAAAGTCAGGCCCTGCGACTGCTCCAACAGCTCCGCCGTCCGCATGTTGGCCGAGATCATGTTGATCACGACTCCCACACTCTCCGCGAACTGATCGAGGAAGAGCTGGTGGATCTGGCTGAAGGGCAGGAACGAAGCGAGCTCGATCACGGCCTTCACTTCTCCCTCGAACAGCACGGGGAGCACGAGGACGTTGCGCGGCGGCGCCTCTCCAAGACCCGACGAGATCCGGATGTAGTCGTCCGGAATGTTCGTGAGCAGAATCGGTTTCTTCTCCAGCGCCGCTTGCCCGACGAGCCCTTCGCCGAGGTTAAAGCGGTTGCCGACGTGCTTGCGCTCCTTGTACGCGTAGCTCGCGATGAGCTTCAGCACCGGCGTGTTGTCGTCGTCGTCCATGATGTAGAACGCGCCGTGGTGCGCCGAGACGAGCGGCGTGAGCTCCGACATGATGAGCTTCGACACCGCTTCCAGATCCTTCTGTCCCTGCATCATCCGCGAGAACTTGGCGAGGTTCGTCTTCAACCAGTCCTGTTCCGAATTCTTCTCGGTCGTGGACTTCAGGTTCACGATCATCTGGTTCAGGTTGTTCTTCAGCTCGTCCAGCTCACCCTGAGCCTCCACCGCGATCTGCCTGCTCAAGTCGCCCCGCGTTACCGCGGTCGCGACGTCCGCGATCGCTCGCACCTGCAGCGTCAGGCTGTTCGCCATCGCGTTCACGTTGTCGGTGAGTGCTCTCCACGTTCCGGCGGCACCGGGCACTTCCGCCTGGCCGCCGAGCTTCCCTTCAGTGCCTACTTCCTTCGAGACACGCGTCACTTCGTCCGCGAAGACACGGAGCGAGTCCACCATCGCGTTGACGGTGTTCTTGAGCTCGAGAATCTCACCACGCACTTCGACGGTGATCTTCTGCGAGAGATCTCCCTTGGCGACCGCGGTCGTGACGAGGGCGATGTTTCTGATCTGGCTCGTCAGATTTCCGGCCAGCGTATTCACGTTGTCCGTCAGATCCTTCCACGTGCCCGCGACTCCGGGCACGTTCGCCTGCCCGCCCAGCTTTCCTTCCGTGCCCACGTCGCGTGCGACTCGCGTCACTTCGGACGAGAACGCGCTCAGCTGATCGACCATTGTATTGATGGTGTTCTTCAGCTCGAGGATCTCCCCCTTCACGTCGACCGTCATCTTGCGCGAGAGATCTCCCTTCGCGACCGCGGTCGTGACGTCGGCGATGTTTCTCACCTGGCCGGTGAGGTTCGACGCCATGAAGTTCACGTTGTCGGTGAGATCCTTCCACGTTCCGGCGACGCCGGGCACGTTTGCCTGTCCGCCCAGCCGGCCCTCGGTACCCACCTCGCGCGCGACGCGTGTCACTTCGCCCGCGAAAACGCTCAGGCTGTCCACCATCGTGTTGATGGTCTGCTTGAGCTCGAGAATCTCGCCCTTCACATCGACCGTGATCTTGCGCGACAGATCTCCCTTCGCGACCGCCGTCGTCACATCGGCGATGTTTCTGATCTGGCCCGTGAGGTTGGACGCCATCGCGTTCACGTTGTCCGTGAGATCCTTCCATGTTCCGGCGACACCCGGAACGCTCGCCTGTCCGCCGAGCTTGCCTTCCGTTCCTACTTCCTTCGCGACGCGCGTGACTTCGTCGGCGAACGCGCTGAGCTGATCGACCATCGTGTTGATCGTGTCCTTGAGCTCCGCCGTCTCACCCTTTGCTTCGACGGTGATCTTCTGTGACAGGTCTCCGCGCGCGACTGCCGTAGTTACGGCGGCGATGTTTCGCACCTGGCCGGTGAGATTTCCGGCCAGTGTGTTCACATTGTCGGTGAGGTCCTTCCATGTTCCCCCGACTCCGGGAACGCTGGCCTGACCGCCAAGTTTTCCTTCGGTACCCACTTCGCGCGCGACGCGCGTCACTTCGGCCGCGAATGCGCTGAGCTGATCGACCATGATG
>CABEAZ010000100.1_pt1 | contig 24532 bp, 23 predicted proteins | sample 3132471 | NCBI WGS metagenome assembly CABEAZ01 (sample SAMEA5534345, study PRJEB31848) | metagenome | biome: tundra; feature: field; material: soil | place: USA | collected 2013-05 | depth 0.45 m | reverse complement strand
GAGATAGCGAATGCGCTGTCCCATGATCCAGTCGTCTCCCGGAAGATCGGTCGAGGCCTTCTCGAGATCGCGCAGCAGCTCCGCACGCGCGCGGATGATGTTCTTCCCTTCCTCCGGAACTACATAGTCGGTCAGGTTGGGATGCCACTCGCAGAATCGCCCGACGATCAGGCAGTGCTCCGCACCGCCGATGTAGAACCTTGGCAGCATCTGCCGTCGGCGACGCTCGAATTTCGCCTGGAGATCGTGCGCGCGCTGAGAGATTTCCGCGGAATCGGTCCGTAGCTGTGTGTCGCGCGCCGAGGTCTTGAGGAGCTGCGGCTGCGCGAAAGAGGCCGGCGCGGATAGGGTCAACGCCAGAGCAGCGGCCAGGAGCGACAAGTGGGTACGACTGCCCACGCGCTCGCGGCGGCTCAACGGCGAGCCAGTCTCAGAAGATGCGACGTAAAACGTATGACAGCACGCTGAAAAGGAGCGAAATCAGCAACATGTTGCCCACGGTAAATACTTACCGCCAGGACCCCGAAGCCGCTACTGGATGGGCCTCCGATCGAGGCAGACCCTAGCTCGTCGTGTCAACCAAGAGGGGGTCCTCAGTCGCCGCGACCTGTTTCCGGGTGATCCACAGCCGCCAGAGCAAGAATGCGTAAAGCAAGGGCGCGATCCGGATCTCGAACTGATCGTCTCTGAATTCGAATATCCAGCGCACGATATCGAACACCAGCGAGTATACCGTTAGCCAGAACGCGGGAGTGAGAAACGGGCGCTTGCGGAAGATTATGCCGATGCAGACGATCGCCAGGGCGAAACTCACGATCTGCTCGATCCACCAGAGACGAGTCTGAGCGGCGAGGGCGTGCCGCATCGGCGTGCGGCCAAGCGCGTCGATCCAGCCGTAGATGGTGAGCACGGTGATCAGTGCCGCAATGATGCTTCTGAAATTGTCCCGAGGGAGAACCCCGGGTCGGAGCGGCGGAGAAATCGGATCTGTCATGGAATGATCGATGGTTGGTCTTAAACCCATTCAATCAAGTTCCGTGCGCGAGGGGCGGTCCTCAGCCAGCCGTCAGGCGTTCACCCCTTCGTCAAGATGTCGCGGTTTGCCTGAACGCTCGCCGGTACGCGAGCGGAGTCGGGTTGAGCTCGCACCGGAAATGAACGCGCAACGACACCCTGACCAGCTGGATCTCGGCAACGGCTTGTCGCCGAGATCCATGTAGGCGCTAGAATCTCTTCGGAGCTGCCGGCTGCCGGTCCCTGCCGAACGGATCGCCAGCGAGCGCTTCCGTATGCAGCGCGCACATCCATTGCCCTTCGCGACGCACCCAGGTGGACGAGTCGGCTGCCTCGAGCGTCAGCGGTTTTCCGTCGACTGTCAACAATTCCTTGATCTTATAGGCGACGATGGCGACGTCCTCGCTGAGGACCCGCACCTGCACATCGCTCAAGGTGACCTCGTGGAGGGTCCAGCCGCCGGCCTGCAGCATTCCAGCGAATGCCTCGCGCGTGATGCGCGCGACACCCTGCGCGCCGGTTACGATGCAAGGGTCATCGGTCAGGCGCATCGCCGCCTGCACGTCCCTGTCCTTGATCGCCTGCCAGTACTGCTTCTCGTGATCCAGCAGCTGTGCTTCGATTGGCCCTTCTGTCATCCGCGTCCCTGTCAGGTTAAGAAGTAGATTGGCGTAGAATAACGACATCATCAAGCGTCATGCCTCAAACCAGCAACAGGCCGCGCCCGACTCCGGTTGCCACGGCCTGGGCGCGCGTCCTCACCCCGAGCTTGTCGAACAGAAGATCCAGATGAGTTTTCACCTTGTTGGTGGAGATACCGAGCCGTGCGGCGGTCTGCTTGTTCACCAGACCGTCGGCGAGAAGGGGGGAGAATCTCGCTCTCCTATCAGTCGTTCCCGGCATCCGTGTTCCTCTTCACGACATCGATGAGTCCCCGCATTTGCACCTCGTCGACGAGTCGAGCGTGGACTTCACGAACTCCTGTCCGTGCTATCACATCACGCACGTTGTGCTCCCGAATTCCGCCGCCGGCAATGATAGTGATCCGCTTCCGCGCCTGATCTACCAGCGCTGCGATGAGATCCATACCCTCCAATGCCGTCGCCGCACCTCCTGACGTGAGCACACGGCTCGCGCCCGCTTCAATCGCCTCCTCGAGCGCGGCCGGCAGATTCATCGCGAAATCAATCGCGCGATGAAATGTCACGGGCAGTCCTGCTGCCGCTTTGACCAGATTGTGCATGCGCTCGGCGTCGACGCGACCATCAGGAGTGAGCGCACCAGTCACGATCCCGGCGACGCCCATCCTTCCGGTCAGCTCGATGTCGCGAATCATCACATCGAATTCATCGTCCGAATAGACGAAGCCGCCTGCGCGCGGCCGAATCAGCACGAACACCGGAAGCTGCGTTCGCTCGGCGACGGCGACGATTAGTCCCGCACCTGGAGTGGTGCCGCCATCGCTCAGATTGTCGCACAGCTCGATCCGGTCGGCACCAGCACGCTCGGCAGCGAGAGCGGAATCGAGCGTTTCAACCGCGGCCTCAACGAGGGTCAACGTGCGGCCAGCGGCTCGGCGGCGTCCGTGTCGGTGAGTATCTCCCGAACAGCACACTCATGAATCACGGTGGCCGGCCATTCCGGCTCATAACGCTCGGCGCTCCGAATTCGAGTCAGAGTCAGACGCTTTCCAGCACCCCAGACAATCATCGCGCTCTCCTTCGCGGACGCGATCGTGTCGATGCCAACGCTGATCCCGTGGCGAGGCACCGCGGCCAGTGTGCCGAAGGACGGAAACGTCTGCAGGTTGTCGCGACGAGTCTCTTCTGAAAGCTGAATGATACGCGTGCGACTGTCGCGAGCGCTTCCGGGCGGGTTGAACGCGACATGTCCGTCGCTGGCGCCCGAAGCCAGGATGAAATAGTCGATTCCTCCGGCGTCGGCGATCTTCGCATCGTACGCGGCCGGGTCGCGCGGGTCGGGAAACCAAATCGAATCGTCGCGCAACCGGCGCGCCGGCGGCAGTCCCTCATTCACCCGATCGGCGATCTCGATGCGAGCGAAGTGATGACAGGACCACTGCTCGTCGGCCGGCGCGTACTCGAATTGCACGCCGTCCGCCACGAGGTACTCATCCATCATCAGCAGAACTAAATGGCTCAAGTCCTGTGACTTCTCCGCGAGTTGCCGCGCCAGCGCGCCATACACCGGCCGCGGCGTCCGACCGGTTGGGCATCCGAGGACGAAGCGCTTACCGGAAACGCGTGCCCTCTCAATGCGGACGAGCAGGAGGTCCGCCACGTGCTCTCCTATGGCATCGGCTGACGGAAAAACGCTCACGGATGTCCGGGACATGGATCGCTATGCCAGCGAATCGAGGAAGAGACTGGCGGCGCCAACAATCCCCTCCCATCCCTCGAATGACGAGCCGACGATCTGAGTTTTCTCGCGAAACTCTGGATGCGCGTACGTACGGTAGCTTGCCCGCGCCGGCTCGAGCAGGAGCTCCCCGGCCGCCGCAATTCCTCCGCCGACCACGATTCTGTCCGGTGAGAAGACCGGCGAGAGCGATGCCAGGCCGAGCCCGAGCCACCACCCCGTCTCGGCGAGCGCTGTCACGGCGAGCTCATCTCCTTTTCGCGCGCTGCCAACTATCTCACGGACCGCGCGTCCACCCGCCCGCTCCGACAGCGCCGCCGAATTGACCATGGCCTCGAGGCACCCCCGCGCGCCACAGGTGCAGAGGCGCCCCTTGTGATCGACGATGATGTGTCCGAGATCACCCGCGCACTCACCGGTGTAGCGCAGCAGCGCGCCATCGATGATGACACCTCCACCGAGTCCTGTTCCCACGGTGACGCCCAACAAGCGCGTCGACCCTCGGCCCGCCCCGTACCGGTACTCGGCAGCGACCGCGGCGTTCGAGTCGACCTCGAGGCGACAGCCGAGCGAGAGTCGCTCCTCGAGCGCCCGACGCAACGGAAAGCCGTGCAGTGCCGGCAGGTTCGCGTTGTGGATCATCGCGGAGTGTTCACGGTCCAGAAAGCCGGCGACCGAAACGCCAACGCCCGACACCGATTGTTTCTCAACGTTCGCCGCGTCCAGCATGGGTCGGAGCGATGCTACGATAGCGTCTACGACCGCCATGGGCTCGCCGTGCAGACTGGTGGGAACCGATTCACGCCGGACGATGCTGCCGTCCTCGGCGACGATCCCGATCTTGGTGGCGGTTCCGCCGATGTCGATCGCCCCGGCGAGCCGCATTCAGAGCGCGGCTTGCGCCAGCTCCGGTTTTTTCCAGAGATCGATCGGCTTCGCTATTCCCTTCGGCCGGAAAGGCAGCATGATTTTCCGACCCAACCCGGCCGAGGCGTAGGCGGCGTACAGCACTTCCTGCACGACGCGCCCCGTTTCACCGTCCGAGATCGGCTTCTCCGTCCCTCGCACGCAACGGGCGAAGTGCCGCATCTCCTGCGGGAAGCCGTAGTTCCAGTGCTCCTCGAATACCGGGTACGTCCACCCCTTGGTGGACGACGCCTTCTCGACGGCGTAGCCAAACCCAACCTCGGAGTAGGTGGGGAGCGCGTTGCCCATCAGCATGTCGGCGTATGTCTGTCCCTTGGAGCCGAAAACCTCGATGGAGTCGTCCATTCCGCCGGGCCGGTTCCAGCTGTTCTCAACCACGCCGAGCGCGCCGTTCTCGAACTCGATGATGGTGATTGCTTCGTCGTCGCCCTGCGTTCGTGCGGCGTTGACCTGAGTTGAAAGCTGGGCGTACACACTCTTCACTTTTTGTTTGCCGAGGAACCACCAGCAGAAGGCGATTCCGTGGCAGCCCAGGTCCATGAGGGCGCCGCCGCCGGACTGCTCGACGTCCCAGAACCAGTCGGAGTGCGGGCCCGAGTGCTTCTCACCCTGCTTCACGAGGTGTACGCGTCCGAACGCGCCTTCGTCGGCCATCTGCTTCGCCTTCACGTATTTCGGCGCGAAGAAAAGCTCCTCGGCGTACATGAGCAGCACGCCGGCTTTCGCGCACGCGTCGATCATGGCGTCCGCTTCCTCGAGCGTCACGCAGAGCGGTTTCTCGCAGACGACGTGCTTTCCGGCCGCCGCGACGTCGATCGTGATTCGAGCGTGGATCCGGTTCGGCGCGGTGATGGAGATCATCTCGATCGCAGGGTCGCGGAGCATCTTGCGGTAGTCGGAATAGAACGCGGGAATTCCGTGGCGCCGTGCGAATGCCTCGGCGTTCCCCTTCGATGGAGAAGCCACGGCAACTACCTCCATTTCCTCCGGCATTGCCTTCACGGATGCTGCGATGCAATCCGCTTGGAAGCGCGAGCCGACGATCCCGATCTTCACCTTGGGCATGATGTCTCCTCCCGTGTGATGTCGATCGATCTCATCCCCACGCCGGCTGTCCCGGAGCCAGCGGAACACATCCCACCCATTTGCCGGGAACCATTATGTAGCGGAGCGCCTTCGTCATCCCGATCTCAGAAGAGAAGTAGGCTTGAAGGGCAAGCTCACGGACGAGTCCGAAATAGTGTGTGCGCCCGGCCTTCTGCGCCTCGGCGTCCACCTCACGCAGCACCTGCTCGCGCTCCTTCTGAGGCAGAGATGCGAAATTGTCGCCGCAACGCTGCCGGCACATGCTGCGGAATTCCTTCAACCCATTCACGACACGCTTTTGCTGTTCCGGCTCGTAGCAATCGGTGAGCAGCAGGTTGATCGCCGCGCCCGCCCCCGCTGCCTTCGCGCCCGGGGATGAGGGAGTCGTGGGCAGCAGCGTATCGGCGATCTCTTCGATCAGCGACTGGTCGTCGAGAGTAAGCGTCTTCGACCCCGCCTTGTTCGAGTCGCGCGCGCACGCGATCAGAAAGCCGTTGGAGGTGATCAGCACACCGCCCAGCAGGGCAGTAGTCGTCTTAACCGCTTCGCGACGGTTCATCGGAGGCATGAGGACCTCACAGGTTTTGCTTGCCCATCTCGTCAACGGCGTGATCCACCGCGCGGGCCGTGAGCGCCATGTACAGGATTGACGGACTCTGGTTGCCGGTCGATGTCATGCATGCGCCGTCGGTGACGAAGACGTTGGGGACCGCGTGAAGCTGGTTCCATTTGTTAAGGAGCGAGTTCTTGGGATCGCTTCCCATGCGCGCGCCGCCCATCTCGTGGATGTCGAGCCCGGGAGCCTGATGGTTGTCGTGCGTCGCGACATCGTGGCAGCCCGCGACCTCGAGCATCGCCTTCGCCTCGGTGCGCCAGTCGCGAATCATCTTCTCGGAGTTGTCGTCGTATCCGACCGATGTGACCAGGCGCGGAATTCCCCACTGGTCCTTCTCACTCTCGTGCAGGCGCACGTGATTGGATTCCCTCGGGATCGTTTCGCCCTGCATGTACATGTAGATCCCCCACGGGCCCGGCTGCGCCTGCGTGTCCTTGTACTCGCCGCCGACGCGCGCTAGTGTCGGCTCGCCGCGCTCCCGGTATGCTCCCGTGAAAGTCGTGTAGCCGCCGACGAAATCCATCTCTTGCTTCCCGAGGTTGCGGAAGTTGACGAGGATGCACTCGGTGGGATTCCGAATGTAAAAGTACTTGTCCTCGAAGCCCTCGATCTTTCCGTTCGCCCCCGTGCGGTAGTTGTGGTGGGCGATGTACTTGCCCAGCAGCCCACTGTCGTTGCCGAGTCCGTGCGGAAATCGGTTCGAGGTCGAGTTGAGGAGGATGAGATTCGTGTTGAGCGTGGATGCGTTCACGAACACGATACGCGAGTGATACTCTGTGACGGCATGCGTCTTCGCGTCGATCACGCGCACGCCCGTCGCTTTCCCCTTTGCTTCGTCGTAAATGATGGAATGGACGACAGAGTCGGGGCGGATCGTGAGGTTTCCGGTTTTCGCCGCCCAGGGAAGAGTGGAAGCGTTGGAGCTGAAGTAGCCGCCGTACGGACACCCACGCATGCAGAGATTCCGCGCCTGACACGTGCCGCGTCCCTGCTGGAGGTGGATCTCTTTTGGCTTCGAGAGGTGCGCCCACCGGCCCTGCACGACGTACCGGTTGCCGTAGTGTACCCGAACCTTCTCGCTCAGGTGTCGCTCGACGCAGTTGAAGTCGAATGGCGGGAGATATTCGCCGTCGGGCATCGCCTCGAGTCCATCTGCGTTGCCGCACACTCCAATGAACCGCTCGACGTGCGTATACCAAGGCGCGACGTCGTCGTATCCTATGGGCCAGTTTATCCCGTAGCCTTGGCGCTCCGGCGCGGTGAACTCGTATTTGCTCCAGCGCTGGCAGGCGCGCCCCCAGATGATCGATTTGCCGCCGACCTGATAGCCGCGGATCCAATCGAAAGGCTTTTCCTGTACGTACGGGTGATCGCGGTCCTTCACGAAGAAATGAGCAGTGTCTTCGCCATAACCTGCGGCCTTGCTTATGAGCGGATTCTCTTTCAGCTGCTGACGCGACATTGCGCCGCGATGCGGGAGCTCCCACGGGTTGAGGTTCATGGTGGGGTAGTCCTTGATGTGGACTACGTTGCGCCCGCGCTCGAGGACGAGGGTCTTAAGTCCTTTTTCGCAGAGCTCCTTGGCTGCCCAGCCGCCGGAGATTCCCGAGCCCACGACGATCGCATCGAAGGTGGTGACGTCAGGAGTCACGGAAGTCCCTTTCTAGGAGGAGGCGGAGCTGGCGCTGGGGCGCGGCGAGTGCAGGGGGGAAATATATGTAGGTGTTTTTCAGCTGCAACGTGCGCTGGGCGTGCAGGTCGCGCGCATCGGAAGGACGATACGTGCTGCAGCGGGTTCGCCACGCATCACGCCAGGACTCGACTCCTCCTCGTGCTGCTATTTTTTTCTGAGGAAGTCCGTTGACACGTGCTTGTCGAGCAGAAGGTTAGCCACGATCTGCTTGAGCTTCTGATTCTCGTCGCGCAGCTCGCGCACTTCGTGCGATTCGCTCACCGCCGCGCCATGGTACTTGTTGCGCCAGCGGTAAAACGTGGTCTCCGTAATGCCCAACTTACGGCACACCTGCACGGCGGGTGTTCCAGCCTTGACTTGCCGGAGCGCCTGCACGATTTCGTCTTCACTGAATTTGCTTGGTCGCATCGGCTGCTTTCCTCCTTCTCCGTATGCGCTCAATGGTCGAAGATCTGTCGGACGCGAACTACCGCATCCGGCAGATCTTCGTTGAGCTGACGTTCAGCCCGGGCCGTCACTTCTGATCTTCTTGGTGGACTCTGGCCGGAGCGGTGCTGGAACCGGACAGTTCGTCCGGCCCCAGCTCTCGCCCGTGCTATGGCAGAGTGATGACGTTATTGTTGCCCAGCGTCACGGCGCCGATCCGCGTCAGGGCGCGTCCGAGCAGCGTAACGCCGTCATTCAGCGTGATGCTCGACACGGCGAGGATGTTACCCTGCCATGCTGATCCCACGCCGATCGTAGCCGCAGCGCCATTCACCCAGTACACGTTCTGGGCTTGCGCACCATTGATCAGGATGATGTTCCCGACTCCGGTGAGCGAGCTGCCAGCCTGGAAGACGAACGTCGCGTTCGGATTCCCACCGCCATCCAGCGTCAGCGTGCCTGTGACGCCAATTGTGCTCCCGCTGCAGTAGACACCGGCCGTCTTGGTCGTTCCGCCAATGTCGGCGGTGCCGATGACAGTCCCGCATGGCAGGAGGGCCAGCGTGTTGTACGCGACAAGGAGGTCAGCCTGCGCCTGCTGCGCTACCGCGTCGGCCAGATGCTTCGCCCCCGTTAGCACACACGGGCCGAAGCCGACGAGTGCGCTGCCCGCATAAATATCGATGTCAGCATTGACAAGGCCGCCGGTGACGCACGTGACGGTCGAGCCTGCCAGGATTCCGACAACCGACAACGACCCGATATTCACGATTGGTGCCGGTGGAGGAGTCGATACCACTATCACCGTCGCTGTATCTGCGAGCGCGCCACTGGCCGCTCTGACGGTCTTGTTGAACGTCCCGGTCACCCCACCTGCGGTGAAGAGACCCGTGCCGGCATTGATGGTGCCGCCACCATTCACGACTGACCAGACGGGCGAAGCCGCGACTACGTTGCCGCCTGCATCCCTGACGACCGCCGTGAACTGCTGTGTCGCATTCGTCTGAACGGTAGCCGGATTCGGCGTCACAACAATGGAAGCAGCAGCCCCGGCGGTGACGATGGCCGTCGCCGTACCGAAAATCGCGCCACTGGTCGCCCGGACGGTATTGGTAAACGTCCCGGCCACTGCGCCCGCAGTGAAGAGACCCGAGGCGGCATTGATGGCGCCGCCACCAGCCGTGACCGACCAGACGGGCGTGATCGCAACGACGTTGCCGTTTGCGTCACGTCCCACCGCTGTGTACTGCAGGGTGGTATTGATGGGCATGGTTCCCGGGTTCGGGGTGACCGTGATCGTCGCCAGCACTCCGGGGGTCACGATGACCGTTGCGGTGACCGTGATACCGCTACAGGTCACCGACACGGTGTTGGTAAACGTTCCTGCCACCGTTCCCGCTGTAAACAGCCCCGTTTGGGTGATCGTGCCGCCACCGGCGACGACGGACCAGGTGGGCGTGACAGCGAGAACGCTTCCGTTCGACGCTTTGGCCACCGCCGTGAACTGCTGCACGCCGCCAGGGGCAAGGGTCGCCGTGGTCGGCGTGACGGTGAGCGATGTCACAGTCCGAAGATCAGTGGAGCTGCTACACGCCACGGTGAACACACTGGCTAACGTCACCGCCACAATAACTCGGGCGATGCGCGCGCGCTGACCTAGCGCTCGTAGGGTGCGGCTCTTCATGACGCTTTTCATCGAACTCCTCCTGACCGGATGCATGTGTGGACGCGAATTTCTCGTCCGCGACATAGGCCGTCGGGAAGAGATGCTTTGACGTTAGTGCACGTCATTTCCCTCACGTATCGCCTGAAATGGTGAAAGAGGGAGTACTCCTTTTGGGGGACGAGGTGGAACCCCTCCGCCGATCAAGAATAAAGATGCACGGCGCACCTGTGCCCAGTCGATCGAGCCGTAGCGCCGTCTCGCGCGGCTGAGCCGCGGTGAACCTCAGCGGGGGTGTGAGCTAACTAACGGACCAACTATTGAAATGGCGCCGGCGCACCTGAGCTACAGCGCCTCAATCGCCTGGGGCGCCGAGCTTCTAAGCGTCGTGGCTGTGCGCGTATGCGGCTATCTTCAGGCGCGAGTGCAGGGCCAGCTTGTCCATCACGTTCCGCACGTGGCTCTTCACGGTGTCAGTGGCGATGTTGAGACGTTGCGCGATTTCCTTGTTGCTCAGCCCGACCACGATGAGCGCGATCACCTCGCGCTCCCGCAGCGTCATCCTTACCTCTTCGAGAGCCGCCGTCCGGCCTCGTTTGACGGCTATGTGTGCGATCTGCGAGAACAGGGTGCTGGTCATCCGGGGCGGCAACACCTGCGCGCCCTCGGCCACGGATCGGATGGTCCCGATAAAATCCTCGAATGTCGCATCCTTCAGAATGAATCCCGCGACGCCGGCATTCACGAACTCGGCGATTTCCTCGTGTACCGGAAGGAGGTCCATGACGATGACCCGGGCATCCGCCATCTCCTTTTTCACGGTCTCGGCCAGGCGCAGAGAGTTCTTGTCCTGCAGGCCAACGTCGAGAAGGACCACGCGAGGGTTCGTCTCCTTTAGCATCTCCGCCTCGAAGCTGGTCGCGGCGAGCACGACCTTCACGTCGGGCAGCTCATTGAGCTTGTCCGTCATGCCCTCGCGAACGAGTCGATTGTCCTCGATGATTGCGACGGTGATCATGACGAGCTCTACCGGAAGAACCGCGCCGCGGACTCCTAGGGCATCCCAGGTATGGCCATCCGGCGTCCTGGACCCGGCCAGTCGGATGGCCAGGTTTGCTCAACGATCGGCGTGCCTTCCGCGGTATAAAACACCGCCCAGCCAGGTACAGGGCAGGGCAGTAACCACGAGCGCGATCGGATAGCCAGCTCGGGCGCAAGTGCATGGGGATCATTGCGATCGCACCGACCGTGGCCACCAGGAGGCCGATTAGTCCCAGGGGGACTTGAGGACACCATCACCGCCAAAGAGCGTGACCTTACGGGTGAACCAGCACGTCAGCCCTTATGAACCAGCGAACGTCCTAGCTCAGCTGCCAGCGATAGATAAATAAGAGTGCAGACGGGCTGCGGGCGCGAGCGCGGGCCGTCCGAATCCTGTAAGGAATCCGTCAGACTCAAAAGCGCCACTGCCGGTATACAATGCTCACGTCCCCCGTCTGACTCGGCACGACGTATGGCGGACGCGGGGGAATCGTCACTCCGGGAACTGGCGGAATGCCGGGCCGTCGTGCTGCAAGGTCGAAGTCTATATGGCCGCCCGCGGGAATCGAAAGCGCGACGATCGCGCCGGTGTCGGGAACGGCCCAGTATTGCATGACCCAGTCCCGCGCGCGATGGCGGTATCGCGTGGTGTCGACGACGCGTCCGTCGATCGACGACTCGAGCACTTTGGCGCCGCGCGCCCGCATTACCAACCCAGTGGTTCTCGCGGGCGCGCTGACACGGAGCACGAAGCGCCTGGCTCCGTCGATCAGCGTGTCGCGAACCAACGTGGCGTTGGGGGCGCCGAGCGGCACGCGTTGGACCTTTCGGCCGGTGAAGCGGCCTGCGCTATCAGACAGACGCGCCGTCCACGCGGGACTGAGCCCGGGCATCCCGATCGCGTCGCGCGTCCACGCATTTGTCGAGCTGCCGAGCGTACCAAACCACGCGTCGCCCGAGTCAGCGTTCTCGGCGTACACCAGGGCGCTGCGCAGAGGATGGTCGGCGCTCGGATGCACCGTGAGAACGGCGATCACGAGACATACCACACCCGCACCGGCGAGCCACGGCGCGGCCGACCAGCGCGCGTCGCCGGCGATGAGCTCGAGCTGCGGCGAGAGCAGAAGTGTGACGAGCGACGCCACCACACACAGCGCGATCGCGCCGGTACCGGCGACGCCGAGCATCACTACCGAAACACCGTAGATGAAACCGACGAGGATGAGCAGCGTCACGATGGCGGTCGCCCAGTTGGCCACCTCGCGGCCGCGCGTGAGTAGCGCCGCGCCCGCGGCGAACAGAAGAGGCCAGGTGAAGAGGTAGTCCACACCTGGGACTCGCAGGCCGAGCGCAAGCGCGAGTGCCAGCCATACGATGAGCGCGCCGACGTGCAGCCCGTGAGGAGTGGACCATCGCTTGGCAACCGCATGGCACGCAGCCGTCACCGATAGGGCGAGCAGCACGATGGCTGTCGCATACAACCCACTCCACACCGAGGGACCGTCGAGCATTCGGCCGACGACCGACCCTACGCCGCCGGACAGCACAAGTGCGACGAGCGCCGCGAGCACGCCCGTGCCCACTCCCTTTCGGTCGCGAACAACGAGCGTTCCGACGAGTCCCAACGCGAGAATCGCCAGGGGTAGCTCGAGTCCCTGCGGATAAACGACGAGGCCGATGATCGGCAGGTCGAAGAACACGCCATCGCCGGTACGCGCGCGCGGCAACAGTTCGGTGCCGAACGTACGAGCCATCGCGAGCATCTGCGACCCGTGATGCTGCAGACTGCCCGGATTCAGGTGCGCGACATCGTCGTGACTCGTATGGTAGCGCTCGACCCCGTCGGCAAACGCGAAGTTGAGCGCGGGAAGATCGAGCACGGCGACCTCGGAGAGGTCGGTGTCGTTTGGCAGTGTGCGATAGATCGTCGCGTAGACCGATCCCGCCGTCGCGTCGCGGGCGCTGCGTAGCGCTCGAGCGGCGTCGAGATTGCCCGGGCCCGTCTCGAACATGAACGAACGCCCGCTGGTGCCGCGGGCCTCGAAATTGAGCACGACGGCGACGTCCTTCGCCCACGGATGCTCGCGCACGAATGCGGCGGCGCCGAGGAGCCCCGATTCCTCGCCGTCGGTGAACAGCGCGATGACGTCGTGCGCCAATGGCCGCTTGCGCGCCCGCAACGCGCGGAGCGTTTCGAGCAGCGCGGCGGATCCGGCGCCGTCGTCAGACGCCGCCGGTCCAGCCTCGACGCCGTCGTAGTGCACCATGACGAGCACCGCCTTGCCGTTCGGGTCGCTGCCCGGAAGCCGGGCGAGAATGTTCTGAACGCGCCCCGCTTGCTGATAGCGCGTGCCGATCGCGGTCGCTTGCTGGATCTGCGAGCGGAGCCCGAGCGCGGAGAGCTGCTCGACGATGTAATCGCGCACGCGATCGTGATCCGCGGTGCCCATAGGATGCGGCCGCTGCGCGATCTGCTCGACGTGCCGCATCGCGCGCTCGCCAGAGAACGCCGTATCGGGGGCCGTCGCCGGAACGGCGCGCGGAGGCCGCGCCACACGGAGAATCGAGGCCGCGCAGAGGACGAGCAGGCCGAGGGCGACACCGATTCGTTTGAGCATCGGCAGGACATCCAGCGTGAATTGAAGTTGTTGTCGGGCTAACGCGCCGGAGTTTGGCTGCGGCGTTCAGCTGTGGCGGCGCAATGATGCTTGAGTGAACGCGAACTCGCCAGGCGCTCAACCGCAACGCTTCCGCAGCACGGTCGCACCGTCAGCTAGAACTCCTCGTTGGGCGGATCACGCGACGAGGAAGAGCAACACGCTACGGTTCGCGGTACACGCGTACGTAGTCCACCACCATCTGCTGCGGGAACGTCGTCGACGCATCCGGATCGCCGGGCCACCCTCCTCCGACCGCGACGTTAAGCAGGAGAAAGAAAGGATGATTGAAGACCCACTTCGCTCCGCGCGGCAGATCGGCCGGCGTCACGCGATGATACTGCCGTCCGTCCACGTACCAGCGGATCTCGTTCGGCCGCCATACGACGGCGAAGATGTGAAAGTCGTCCGCGTAGGCTCCGGATGACAGCGTGTCGGCCCGGCCGATGCCGTCGGCGCCCGAATAGCCTGGCCCGTGCAGCGTGCCATGCGCGATAGCCGGCTCGCGTCCGATGTTCTCCATGATGTCGATCTCGCCGCCTTGCGGCCATCCGATCGAATCGATGTCTGCGCCGAGCATCCAGAAGGCGGGCCAGAGTCCCTGCCCGCGTGGGACGCGGATCCGTGCCTCGAAGCGACCGTATGCCTGCGCGAACAGACCCTTGGTCTTGAGCCGCGTCGACGTGTAGCGACATCTTCCGTACCAGCACTGGTACGTAGACGACGGCGGCTCGGCGCGCGCCGTGATCACGAGGTGGCCGTCACCGTCCAACGCAACGTTCTCGGCGCTCGTCGTGTAGAACTCCCGCTCCTGGTTGCCGAAGCCATTTCCGCCGGTATCTGCGACCCACTTCGCGCGGTCGAACGACGCGCCCGCCGGTCCGTCGAACTCGTCACGCCAGACAGGACTCGGCGATGGCGAGAGATTGGCACACGCGGCGAGCGTGATGAAAGCGAAGAAAGCCGGTTTCACGTTAGCCCGGCGCCCGGCATTGTCGACATCTCCATAGCGTCCGCTTAAGGCCCAAGTTCAGTTGGAAGCAGAATCAACGACGCGCGCGTAGCGCGCCACCGAAAAGTGCTTGTCAGCTGCAACATTCGTTAGGCCTCTCTGATGAATGACCTGCCTCTGCGATAGCTTTGAACGCATGGCGAACAACAAACGAACAATTGCGATTCTCACCGGCGGCGGCGACGTCCCCGGTCTCAATCCTGCGATCAGGGCGATCACGATCCGCGCGCTACGCGAAGGCTACCGCGTTATCGGCATTCGGCGCGGTTGGGCGGGAGTCGTCGACTACAACCGGGATGACGGCGCCGACAACTCCGAAAGCGTGCAAGAGCTCTCGGAGGCCATCGTGAATCGCGCCGGCCGCAGCGGCGGCACTTTCCTCCACACCTCTCGAACGCGGCCAAGCCACCTGCCACGCGCGCGCGTGCCGGCGCATCTCACCGGCTACGACGAGCCGATCAACGACGTCACGAAGGACGTGCTCAAGAACCTCGAGCACATCGGAGTCGACGTACTGATTCCGATCGGAGGCGACGACACGCTCAGCTACGCCAAACGCCTGCACGATGAAGGGGTACAGGTCGTCGCCATCCCGAAGACGATGGACAACGACGTGTACGGCAGCGATTACTGCATCGGCTTCAGTACCTGCGTCACGCGCACTATCGAGCTCACGCACCGGCTGCGCACCTCGGCCGGGTCCCACGAGCGCTTTCTCGTCATCGAGGTTTTCGGCAGATACGCCGGTTTCACGGCGCTCCTGCCGACGATGGCCGGTGCGGCCGACCGCTGCCTCATCCCCGAGTATCCGGCCGACGTCGAACATCTGACCGAGCTGATGACCTACGATCACAACAGGAATCCCAGCAAGTACTCGGTGGTGCTCGTATCGGAGGGAGCACATCTCAAGACGCAGGAAGGAATGAGCTTCGAGAGCGGAGAGACGGACATGTTCGGACACCGCAAGCTCGGTGGCATCGGTGACAAGGTCGCAGCCGCACTCAAGGAGTACTCACCCAAGTACAACAACGGCCGCCGGATCGACGTCGTCAACCAGCGGCTCGGCTATCTCGTTCGCTCGGGCGATCCGGATGCACTCGACTCGATCGTGCCGATGGCGTTCGGCAATCTCGCGCTCGACCTGGTCCTGAAGAAGCAATTCGGCCGTCTCGTGAGCGTCCACCGCGGCTTCTACGACAGCGTTCCGATCACGAGCGTGACGTCGGAGAAGAAGATCGTCGACATCACGAAGTACTACAACACGGAGCGCTTGCGGCCGATCTACGAGTTCGACGGCGCACCGCTGTTCATCATGACGAGTGATTGATGACCGTGAAGCGAGGAGTGGGAGGTCTCAGTTGCCATCGACGGAGAACGCAGGCAGCACCTTGCCTGGCATCGCGAATCTGTAGAAACGATGGACGGACATTGTTGTTGTCGGCCTAACGACGATCAACTTCGTTTGAAGTACTGTACTGCCCGCTCATGCTTTTCCGCAGCGGCTCGAGAACCGAAAGTCCCGAGGTTTCGGCGCTTGCCGGTTTTCGGATTCTTCTTCCGCGAATACAGCCGGTACTTCCCATCCTTTAGCTTTCGGATCATCGCGATCGTTTCTCGGACGAGTCCGGCAGTCGGGCCGGTGCGTGAGTGTGTGCTGTCCAGCTAACGCCTACTAGCTTGCAAGAGAAGTTGAAAAGCTGCGGGCTACGCTGCCTTTGCCCACTCTAACAGCCGACCTCGATGAGCGAAAGTCTCGTCGCTTTCCGCACTTAGGCGCGACGCCCTCACACCCCAATCCAGACGAGCGACGTCTACATCCTGATGTCGCTCAGCAGCATGTCGTGCCCCCATTGGTCGGCAAAGCCGTTCTGCCGGAGCACCGTCGCGATCTGGCCCCAGTGCCGGATGTCATGCAGGAAGATGTTCGACGCGATCTTGTGGTTGCTGGCTGAGACCGTACCGGCTGTGAGAGTCTGAAACGTCAGAACGCGATCGAGCTCCTTCTTGGGCGCCGTCGTGAGAAAGTGCACCAGCTGGCCGCGAGCATCATCGCCGAGCTCGAACACTTCTTCCATCGAAGTCTGCCGGAATTCCTCCCAGGGGGTCACTTCCTGATCCAGCAGCCGCTGCGCGTACCGCAGCTCCACCACGAAAATGTGCAGCACCACTCCGCCGATCGTCGCCATGCGGCCAGTGGCGAACGGCACCGCCCACGCTTTGGGGTGTTCGACGAACCAGTCGCGCCAGCGGCGGTGCTCCTTCGACGTCAGCTCGAGGAGAGTTTTGTAGCTGAGCGCGCAGCGGTCGATGGCGGTCACACTCTCATGTGGTCCGGGCGCCAGCTCCGAATGGCGCGCTTGATGTCGACCCGAGTCTTGAGCTCCCCACCGAGCGCACGCCGTGCGAGCTCGGGTACTTCATCATCGGGCGCGAATCGGAGGCCAATCAGCTGGTCTGCCGTCAGATCGCCAATGCGGCCGCGCAAATCGGCTGGGAGAACCCGCTCGAGACGGCCGCGCTCCTCGAGACGAATGATGCGATCCTGAGCGCGAAGGGGCATGCTCCGGGACAGGAAGATTCCGATGAATAACGCAATCGCTACCAGGACGGCCCACCCGTTGATGAGTCTCGGGTCGCGGACGAAATTCACCGCCACGACGAACACGTTGATGAGCAATATGGGAACAGCGAAGAAATGCCACGCCGGAATCCACCGACGGTGAGTGCCCAACGTCTGCGCCTGATCTGCCATCTTGGCTCCTTGTTGTGTGATCCCGCATCAACCCGCAGAAGTTAGCGGTCGCTCAGAATTGCGCGAGTGTGAGATATCGTTCTCGATCGAGGAAGCTGCGCCCGGGGCTTCTTATCCATTGGCAGTCTGGGCTTCCGCGTCGCGAGCGTATCGCTTGAGCCTCGTTATCATCGCGTTCAGGCCCGGCTCCCGCGCGGCCAATCCAATGCTTTCCATCACCATGCTGACGAAATCAACAGGAATTCCGAGTGTGGTCGACGGCGGCTGACCGTTCACCGCTCCGAAGATGATGGCGAGAACGGCCGCGATCGTGGGCGATTGGCGGACGTTGAGATCTGCGTAGAAGTACATCCGACCGTCACGCATTTCCGGAATGATGTCCACGCGCGTCTGACATTCCGGAACGGTGAACGATCCACGGTCGAGGTCCTTGAGCCGATCCGGCAGCGGCTCGAGCTTCTTCGAGTACTGGACGAGCGCCTGCATCTTCTCCTCGCGTCCCATCGACCGGAACAGTCGCAACACTCGATCGATGGACGGCGGAATGCCCGAGCTGGCGGGGGCGCTCTCCATATGCTGGAATGTAATTAGCTTTCGCCAGTCAAATCTTCAAACGCAACGGAGAGCCGGATGCCAACGAGAAAAGCGACTGCAGTCTGGGAAGGCGGACTCAAGAACGGAAAAGGAAGCTTCAAGGGCGAGAGTGGCGCGATCAGCGGTCAATTCAACTTCAGCTCGCGGTTCGAGAGCGGAGCAGGATCGAATCCCGAAGAGCTGCTCGCAGCCGCGGAAGCGGCATGCTTCAGCATGGCGCTGGCCGCCAGCCTCGAGAAGAACGGCACGCCCGCCACGAAGGTCGAGACCAGCGCGGCGTGTACGGTTCAGGCAGTTCCGGGCGGCTTCGGCATCACCACGATGAAGCTAACCGTGCAGGCGACGGTGCCGAAAATCGATAAGGTGAAATTCGACCAGATCGCGCAGGAAACCAAAGAAGGATGCCCGGTCTCGAAAGCGTTGAAGGGCAACGTCGACCTCCAGCTCGAGGCGAGACTGGTCTAGAAGCGCCGGTTCCAATCGATGTGCCGAGGGCGTCCAGCGCGAGAGCGCGGACGCCTTTTTTATCGCGAGTAGTTCCTGATCTTGCTCTTGAGCAGCTCACCGTTGGAGAAGATGATCAACTCTCCCGACTCGCTCCGCACGCGGGTGGTCTTGAGGCCGATGTGCTCCACCTTTCCGCGATAGTTCTCGACTGAGATCGAGTCGCCGACTACGAACGGCTTGTCGATGACGATCGAGATGGCGGCGAACAGATCGCCGAGGATGTTCTGAACGGCGAGCGCAATCGCAAGTCCGCCGATCCCGAGGCCAGTGAGCAGCGGCCTGATCTCAACATTGTTTACCGAGAGCGCGACGAGGCCGAGAACAATCCAAATGGTGAGACGCGCGACGGCGCCAATGGCCTTGAACGTCGTGATGCTACTGCCATCGGTGGCGTAGACCTGGACATTCCGCTGGACGTAGTGACTGATGATGATGTTGGTCCAAATCACGCCCTGCATGAAGAGAGCGAGCGTGGTCGCGACGTTCGCCCTGTCCTGGGTGCTCGCGGGGAGACTGAGCATTCGCGGCACGAAGAAGGCGATGAGGGCGAGAACCAGGAACCCCGAGCCCCGGAGGATCTTGACCGCAAGGCTGCTCTGCATCCGCACTAATCTATCACTGCCTGGGTGGCGCTACGAAAGACGCGCGGGTTGCCGAAACTCGAGGGCGCTACGAAAGGCGCATCCTTGAATCCGCTTAGGCGCCGCGAGCCATCAGCGCGACACTTTCCATAGCATCACAAGCGTCGCAGTTGCGGCAGCTCCACTCGGCCACGATCTCCTCGCCGAAATGCTCGAGGATGTAGCGGGTGCGGCACTGCGTCGTCTGGCAGAACTGGATCATCGTGCGGAGCTTCTCCTGATCCATCGCGCGCCGCTCTTCGTAGTCCTGCAGGTCCGCGCTCAGATCCACCGCGCAAAGATTGTCGCCGAGCCTCTCCCACTTTCCGCCGCGGTGCTCGCGCACGAGGCCGTGACGCTTGAGTAGAGCGAAAACGATCTTTGCCTTGCGGGAAGGAATTCCCGTGAGCTCGACGATATCGTCGAGCGGCACCTGCGTCTTGAGCGGATACTTCTCCAGCGCCAGCGCGACCTGCGCCGCCTCTTGCACCTCCGGATACTTGCCGCCCAGAAAGTACGACTGTATCCGCTTGTCCTCGACGCGGTACAGCACTCTACAAATTGCGGGCTGGCCGTCCCGTCCCGCTCGGCCGGCTTCCTGATAGTACGCTTCGATGGAGCCCGGGAAATGGTAGTGGATCACCCAGCGCAGATCCTGCTTGTCGATGCCGAGTCCGAAGGCGTTGGTGGCGATGATCGCCTTGAGCTCGCCCGCCATGAAGCGGTCCTGAACATCTTTCCGATCGGCCGCCGGCCGCTTGCCGTGGTAGATCCCGATGTTGAACTCCGCCGCCAGCGCCGCGTACAGCCGCTCGGCCTCTTTCACCGTCGCGACGTAAATCACACCCGAGCCCTCGAATTCCTGGAGAGCGTGGCGGAGCGTTGCGTCCTTGATCTGGTCGTTGACGGTGCGAACCACCTCGAAGCGGAGATTCGGGCGAGCGAATCCCGTGATCGTGATGTGCGGATCGATCATGCCGAGCTGTCGGATGATGTCGGCCTGAACATGCGCGGTTGCAGTGGCGGTGAGCGCGAGCACCGGTGGGCGGCCGAGTCGCTTGGAGATCGCTCCGAGCGAGAGATAGTCGGGGCGGAAATCGTGTCCCCACTGGCTCACGCAATGCGCCTCGTCGACGACGAAGAGACTGATCGGGCGCGAGAGCAGATGCTCGAAGAAAGCGCGGTCCTTGAAGCGCTCGGGAGTGAGGTAAAGAATTTCTCCTTCGCCTTCGGCGATCTGGCGGTGCGCCTCCCGCGACTCGGCGCTAGAGAGGTGCGAATGCATCGCGACAGAGCTCACTCCTTGCGCGGAGAGCTTGTCGTGCTGGTCCTTCATCAGGGCGATGAGCGGGCTGACGACAACAGTGAGTCCGGGCAGCAGCACCGCGGGCAACTGGTAAATCAGCGACTTCCCGCTCCCGGTCGGCATCACTACTAGGGCGTCCTTGCCGCAGAGAACGGCGTCGAGAGGCGCCCACTGGCCAAGCCTGAAATCCTGATGCCCAAAGCGATCGTGGAGCAGCTGTCGAGCCGACTCTTTTGTTATTCGTTTCGCCACTCTTGCTGATACAGGCACAAAGTATTCCGCACACTTGTCAGCTCAGGAGCTGCAATCGCCATCACGCCGCTCGACACGAAGAAGCTGACATGGTAAGCTGAGCGACGATGCCGAATTCCCTCTCCCCTTCCACTCCCCCGCGATTCCAGATTTTCGCGCCAACCGCTCCGGGATTGGAGTCGATCGCCGCGGGCGAGCTCAAGTCACTCGGCGTGAGAGGACGGCAGGAAATCGGAGGGGTCGCGTTCGACGGTGATCTGGATCGCATCTACCAGGCGAATCTCTGGCTTCGCACCGCGAGCCGCGTGGTGGTCAGACTCGGGCAATTTCACGCCAGCACTTTTTACGAACTCGCGCGGAGATCGAAAAAATTGCCGTGGCAGGATTTTCTTCCGGAGAAAGGCTCGGTCGAAGTGCGCGTCACCTGCAGAAAGTCAAAGCTCTACCATTCCGACGCCGTGGCGGAGCGCGTGCTTTCCGCGATCGCGGGAGCGGCGTCGCGAGACATCGAGCTGAAAGGGGGGAGCTCTGTCGGCGACGAAGACGAAGACGGTGAAGATGGACGGGGTGAAACTCAGCTCTTCATCGTGCGTATCGTGAACGATCAGTGTGAGATCAGTGCCGACAGCTCGGGCGAGCTGTTGCACCGGCGTGGATACCGGAAGGAAGTGGCAAAGGCGCCGCTTCGGGAAACGCTGGCGGCGGCGATGGTGCTGGCGAGCGGATGGGATGGGCGACGAGGGGAGCCGCTGCTCGACCCGATGTGCGGGTCTGGCACGATCTCGATCGAGGCGGCGCTCATCGCGCGCGGGATTGCGCCGGGGCTCGAGCGGGATTTTCAATTCATGCACTGGCCTACTTTCGACCGCGGTCTCTGGAACGACATCATCGAGAAGGCGCGCGCCTCCGTGACCAGCCCGACCCTCGACATCCTCGGCGGCGACCGCGACGCCGGCGCAATCCTGGCTGCGACACACAACGCGGAGAGAGCGGGCGTCGCGCGATATGTTCGGTTTTCGGCGGAGTCGCTCTCGGGGTCCATCGCGAAGATCGAAGATGTCGCAAATGGAGAGGGTTGGATTCTCACCAACCCGCCCTACGGAGTACGGGTCGGTGAGAGCGAAGATCTACGCAACCTGTACGCGACTCTGGGAAATGCTTTGAAAACGAAGCGTGGATGGAGAATCGGGATACTGACGTCAGACGCGGTGCTGGCGGGGCAGATGCGGCTTCCCCTCCGGCCGAGGTTCAGCACGAGCAACGGTGGAATTCCGGTGAGCTTCCTGGTCAGCGAAAAAGCGGTGAGGGCCGAGGTGCGTCCGCTCAAATCTCGCGTAGGAAGGAGTATCGGTGAAAACTGACGGGTCCGCGGACCGATTAGATCATTATCTAATCGGGACCGTCGTTTCGATAAATGTGTCTGGCGGAGGAGTCCCAAAAAGCCGCGTTAGTGGCGCCCAAGTGTCCCGATCAGGGCTCGTAGGAGACGCTCAAGACGACACAATGCACCATGGCGGACCCGACCGGGCGGTTTGCGTGTATTCTCTGGAACGGATCCGTTCGCTCCAGGCAGAAGGCCACCCAATCGACGTCGGAACCGCCGGAGAGAACGTGACCGTAGAGGGAGTCGATTGGGATATGGTCGTCCCTGGCGCGCAGCTGCGACTCGGCGACCATGTCCTTCTCGAGATAGTGTCGTTCACAAACCCCTGCAAGACGATCAGGGCGTCGTTCATCGACGGAAAATTCATCCGCATCGCGCACAAGCTTCACCCGGGATGGAGCCGAGTGTACGCGCGGGTGCTGTTCGAGGGTCAGATCCACCTCGGCGACCCCGTCGAAGTCAACTCAACGACCGAATAATACCCGGGGTCGGGCCGCCCCCAGAACGGCCCCGCTTTTGAATGGTAGAACTGATCCCCACCGGCCCCGCGCCGGGAAATCGGGGATTCCAGGATCCTGCGAGCGGCGGGGGCCTAAGAGAAGTCACATCAAGGAGTAAAGTCGTGGAGATCGGCGATACAATCGAGGAAGAGACGGATGTGGAGGAAAGCTCCGAGCGCTCTTCCAATGCGGGCTCGCGCCGGAAAAACGGCGGCAAGGGACGCAACGGTAAAGGAAATGGCAACGGTGCCGGCACCAAACGCAGCGAAGAGGGGGCGGGCAGACTCGCCCCCGACGGAAAATTCAAGGACGCGGACCTCCGACGCCTCCTCAACGCCATGCGCGATCTGAGAGATGGTGAATTCGAGGTCCGGCTCGCCATGTCCGAAGATCCGCTGCTCTCAGAGATCGCGGACGCGTTCAACGGAATCGCGAAACTCAATGAGCGGTTGTCCGAGGAGATGCTGCGCGTCAGCAGCACTATCGGACGCCAGGGCCAGATGAACGATCGCGCTTCCATTGGTCCCGTGACCGGTGGTTGGCGCTCCACCGTCGAATCCGTCAACACGCTCATCACCGATCTCGCTTCGCCCACGACCGAAGTGGCACGCGTGCTGACCGCTGTGGCCGAGGGAGATCTCGGCCAGAAGATGGTGCTGGAGATCGATGGCAAGCCGGTGCAGGGCGAGTTCCTCCGCATCGGCACCACCGTCAACACAATGGTTGACCAGCTCGGCTCCTTCGCCAACGAAGTCACGCGCGTCGCGCGCGAAGTTGGAACCGAGGGCAAGCTGGGTGGACAGGCAGAGGTGCCCGGCGTCGCCGGCACATGGAAGGACCTGACCGACAACGTCAACACGCTTGCGGGAAACCTCACCGGTCAGATCAGAAACATCGCCGACGTGACGACCGCGGTCGCGAAGGGCGACCTGTCGCGGAAGATCACCGTCGATGTAAAGGGGGAGATCCTCGAGCTGAAGCAGACCATCAACACGATGGTGGATCAGCTGAGCACGTTCGCCGAGGAAGTGACTCGCGTCGCGCGTGAGGTGGGCACCGAGGGACGACTCGGCGGACAGGCGCAGGTGCCGCAGGTCGCGGGCACGTGGAAGGATCTCACCGACAACGTGAACTTCATGGCGAGTAACCTCACCGGCCAGGTGAGAAACATCGCCGACGTCACGACCGCGGTCGCACGCGGCGACCTGTCGCGCAAGATCACTGCTGATGCGCGGGGAGAGATTCTCGAGCTCAAGAACACCATCAACATCATGGTGGACCAGCTGAGCGCCTTTGCATCGGAAGTGACGCGTGTCGCGCGCGAAGTGGGTACCGAGGGTAAGCTGGGCGGCCAGGCCGAGGCGCCGGGCGTCGGTGGAACGTGGAAGGATCTCACCGACAACGTGAACACGCTGGCCGGAAATCTCACCAGCCAGGTGAGAAACATCGCGGCCGTCACGACGGCGGTGGCGAAAGGCGACCTGTCGCAGAAGATCACCGCCGACGCGCGCGGTGAAATCCTCGAGCTGAAGAACACCGTCAACACGATGGTGGACCAGCTGAGCACCTTCGCGTCGGAAGTGACGCGCGTCGCCAAGGAAGTGGGAACGGAAGGGAAGCTTGGCGGACAGGCCGACGTATCCGGAGTGGTCGGAACGTGGAAGGATCTCACCGACAACGTAAACGCCATGGCGTCGAGCCTCACGGGACAGATCAGAAACATCGCCGACGTCACGACGGCTGTGGCGAGGGGAGATCTGTCCAGAAAGATCACCGCGGCAGCAAAGGGGGAGATCCTCGAGCTGAAGGATACGATCAACATCATGGTCGATCAGCTGAGCGCGTTCGCTTCCGAAGTCACTCGCGTGGCGAAGGAAGTCGGAACCGAAGGAAAACTCGGTGGTCAGGCAAAAGTGTCGGGCGTCGCGGGGACGTGGAAGGATCTCACCGACAATGTGAATTTCATGGCGTCGAATCTGACCGGCCAGGTCCGCAACATCGCGGACGTCACGACTGCGGTCGCGAAGGGAGATCTGTCGAGAAAGATCACTGCGGAAGCGAAGGGAGAAATCCTCGAGCTGAAGGATACGATCAACATCATGG
>CABEAZ010000087.1_pt1 | contig 25522 bp, 17 predicted proteins | sample 3132471 | NCBI WGS metagenome assembly CABEAZ01 (sample SAMEA5534345, study PRJEB31848) | metagenome | biome: tundra; feature: field; material: soil | place: USA | collected 2013-05 | depth 0.45 m | reverse complement strand
GTTCGGCGGCAGTCCATGTCTATCGGGAAATCTCGAAGACCTCGGTGGGAGATCTCCTGACACCGTCGCCGGTAGCGCGCCCCGTCACGCGCTCCCAATGAGCACGGATTTTCGCATGGCTTGGGCGACCACAGTGAGATTGCCAAGCGGAGCGTTCCTGCTCCAACGCAGCCCATTGCTCGGAGTGAAACGTATTCACGAGAAGAACAAGAAGCAGCCCGTAGCAACTTGGGAGCGGTATGAGGCCACGGTTGCAGCGATGCAGAAACTTCAGGCTGACAGCGAAGACGATGATCGTTTGCGTTGGGTCAGAATGGAATTGGCGTTGTTCCTAGCTGAGCGCACAGGTAAAAGGTTAGGCTCGATTCGCCAGCTTCGATGGGAAGATTTCGGGTTTGAGCGACAAGTCGTCTACTGGCGCGCAGAAGCAGACAAGAAGGGTTACAAGTGGGAAGTTCCAATGCCCGCAGACTTCTTTGACGCCGTCAGGACTTTTCAGCGTGCAATCGGTGCCGTTGGTGGGTTTGTATTCTTAGCGCCTAACTCGCGTGACGGAATCATGGACCGGCACTTGTTCAACAAGTGGCTCCGTGTTGCGGAGAAGAAAGCCAAGCTGTCCAAGTTGGACGGTAGCCTATGGCACGCATACAGACGCAAATGGGCTATTGAGAGGAAGCACCTTCCGCTGAAGGACGTAGCAGCAGCAGGCGGATGGAAAGACGTGAACACGCTGCTGGAAGTGTATCAGCAGTCGGATGCAGAGTCGGTCTTGGCAGTCACCAGCGTCACGCTGAAGCTGCGAGAGAGAGGCGTTGCCTGACTCACAGGCAGCGGAGAAACTCTGCCGAAACTCTGCCAGATCGGTAGCAAAGAAAAAGCACCGTCAGCGTAAATGCCAACAGTGCTTTGACTTACTTGAATCGGGACGGCGGGATTTGAACCCGCGACCCCCTGAACCCCATTCAGGTGCGCTACCGGGCTGCGCCACGTCCCGTTTCGGACACAGTTCACATGGCGAAACAGACTGGGGAGTATAGTCGCTCGCGAACCGCCCTACAACCCGAGAGACGAGTACTAGGCTACTCTCCCAACCCCGCGGTGATGCCAGCGCATGGTAGTTCTCCGGTAGTACGGCTGCTTCAGCGCGGGATGATTCTGCCGACGTAGAAGTCGCCGAACTCGGCGTACTTCGCGCTCACCTCGTCGAAGTGCATATCGGTCACGAGCTTCTTGAACTCGAGTATCTCGGGCGGGTGGGCAATAGCTGGCGACGTCATCACTAAAGCTATGGGGGCGGCGCGCCAAGGCCACCGTCCCCGCCAAAGTCCGGCGAAATTACGTAATCCCTGCGCAAGGTAACCCGAGTAGAATACGACCAGTGCACACACCACCACGTTCTTATTTCTATGCTGGGTTAGCTAGCCTGCTGCTCGTACCAAGCCTCGCCCGTGGGCAGGCGGGCTCTCCATCGCCGAACCAGACATCAAGGGCGAGGAGCACGGAGCCCCCTTTAACTCTCGATGAGGCGCTCCGCGAAGCACGCAATGCAAACGCGCACCTGCCCGTTGCGGCGCGGGGAGTCGACATCGCGCGGACATTAGTGCGCGAAGCAAAGGCAAGCCGTTCCCCCGATCTCGCGGTCACGAGTAGCGTCAACACCGGCGGCCCGCTCGCCTACACCACGTCCCAGGGAGCCGCCCAGGTTGTTGGAGCTGCCACGCTGTTTGATGGAGGCTTGAGACGCGCCAACCTTAGTGCCGCCAACTATCGGTTGCAGGGAGCCGGCGCTGGATTTCGCGTAGCAGAGAAGGATGTGGACCTCGCCGTCAGGCTCTGGTTCAGCGAATTTTTGAGAGCCGAAAATGAGATCGCCTTTCGCGAGCAAGGTATCGAGCGACTGAGGAGTTATCTCTCGCAGGTGGAGGGACGGAGAGCGGCGGGTCAGCCCGTAGGAAGCGACGTGCTCACGACGCAGGTTCGGGTCGGCACGGAAGAGGCCGCACTCGCAGACGCGAAACGGGCGCTCGACGAAGCCCGCTTTCAGCTGAACGACCTCATGGGACGGGTTCCCGACGCGCCGCTTTCTGTCGCACCACTAACGCCTCCGGGACTTCCCACAATCTTTGCGGGATCCCCTTGGCTCGCGACACCGGACGTCCGCGCGGCCGAAGCCAACACGGCGGCGACTCAAGCCGCGATCGCGGCGACGCGCTCTGAGCGCAAGCCGCAGCTGCAGGTCTCGGCCAATCTGGGTGCTCTCCCAGTATTCGGGCGCGATTCTGGTACCGGGCCGAATAGCGGCACCGGCCTGGGCGGAGCCGTTCTTTTCTCATTGTCGTGGCCTTTTTTCGACGGTGGCGTTTTCCAGGCTCGACTCGACCGGGCGCGTCTGGAGGCGCAACAAGCCCGAGATTCCGAGATCGTCGTCAAACGACAGGTTCGCTTCTCCTCGCAGCTCGCAGCCGCACAGCTTGCAAGGCTGTATCAGCAAGTGGAAACGTGGAACCGTAACATCCCGATTGCGCGCGACGCCTACCTCCAAACCCAGAGCATGTACACCGGAGGGGCGGCTACCGCGCTCGAAGTGCTGGACGCCTATACGTCCTGGATCAACGCGAACCAGGCGTACGGCGACGCAGTTGTTCGTTACCGTCAAGCGGAAGCCAACTACATCCGATGGGGAACTCCTTGAGCAAGTCCGTGCGACGCGCAATCCGGACGGCGAGTACGATGCTTGGACTCGCCGCTTTCTCTGCATGTTCGCATGGAGACGACGCTCCGAGTGCGGGCAGCAGTGGTTCGGCGACGGATACAACTGCGAGAGATTCGATGGCCGCCACGCCCGTGCATATGACTGCGGTGCAACGCGGAAACATCGCGATTGCTGTTACTGGCCCTGGAAGAACCGACGCGCTTGACCTACAAAAAATCCGGGCTCCCTTTACAGGGGTTCTTACACTACTCCGCATCGCGGTGGGGGATCGCGTGGGTACTAACCAGGTGGTCGCGGCCGTGGTAAACCAGCCCAGTCAGGCGGCGCTCATCGGAGCCGAGGCGATGCTCAGAAGTGCCTCAACCCCGGCTCAACGCAGTGACGCCGAGCGGGCACTCGTGCTCGCGAAACAAAATCTCGTCGCGACGCAACTCAGGGCACCGCGAGCGGGAGTCGTAGTCTCGCGCAGCGCCAGCCAGGGCGATCTCTTGAGCCAGGGTGACAGCATTCTCACTATCGCCTCCGCCGGTTCCATTGTGTTCGTCGCGCGAATAGCGCAAGGCGATCTTGCACAGGTAAGGTTGGGACAGCGCGCAAACGTCAACCTGCCAGGTCAGCGGGGCGTGGTTCCGGGGGTAGTGCACGGTCTTCTCCCGGCTGACACCAACAGCATCATGACCGTTCCGGTGCGCATCGACTTCAGCACCGATCTCCAGACCGCCGGCGCTCCCATTCAAACCGGACTGTTTGGAACCGTCGAAATCATAGTTGGGGAAAAATTCGCCGTTCCCATCGTCCCAGCGGCGGCTGTTCTACGCGACGACATATCTGGCGTTTCTCGCGTTGCTCTCGTCACCCCTACGGGGCTCACGCACTGGGTAAATGTGACTACAGGGGCGACCCAGGGTGGCAACATCGAAATCAAGTATCCTGCGCTGACGCCGGGACAGCGGGTCATCGTTTCCGGCCAGGTTGGTCTCCCGGAGGGCAGCAAGGTTCGCGAAGGCGCGACTATAGTCGGCACAACCCAGTGAAGTTTGTCGCGAACGCACGACAACGAGCCACGGGCATCTACCTGTTGCTTTCCATCGTCGTAATCACAGGGATTTACGAGGCAGTGGGCCTTCCGTCGGCAATCTTCCCTACGGTCACCTTCCCGATTGTGAAGGTGATTGCCGACGTCGGCGAAGAGCCGGCCGCCCAGATGATGCCGACGGTCACGCGAGTGCTCGAGGAAGCGATTCTTCGTGTGCCCGGCATCGTGCTTGTGCGATCCACGACATCCCGAGGGTCAACTGAGATCTCGGCGGAGTTCGGCTGGGGCACGGATATGAAGGCCGCTCTCGATCGCGTGCAAGCGGAGACGCAACGCGTGAGACCGGATCTGCCCCCGCAAACCCGGATCGACGCCGAATGGATGAACACCGCCATCTTCCCGATTCAGGGATACGCGCTCACATCTTCCACCGAGACGCAAGCCCAGCTGTGGGATCTCGCCCAGTACACGCTCAAGCCCGCTCTCGTCAGGATTCCCGGAGTATCCCAGGTCCAGATTCAAGGCGGGCGTCAGCGTGAATTCCAGGTTCGGCTGAATACTCAGGCGCTCGCCGGCCACGCGCTTACCGCATCCGATGTAGTGCAGGCGATTCAGGCCAGCAACGACGTGGTGTCCACGGGGTTGAGCGAGCAGAATCACGAGCTCTACCTGACCCTTGTGACCGGACGGGTTACCGGAAAGGAGGACCTCGCCAAGATTGCGGTTCCGGTTCCTGGCGGTCAGCCGGCGACGCTCTCCGATCTCGGCACGATCATCGTGACGGACGAAGTCTCCTACGTACGCACGACTGCGGATGGACAGACGGCGGTGCTCGTCAACATCGTGCGGCAGCCATCAGCAAATACCGTTGCGATTGCTGACGCGATTGACAAGATCTTTCGGGACCAGCCAGACATTTTGCCCAAGGATGTTCACTGGAGCAACTTCTACGATCAGGCGTCATTCGTCGCGGGATCCGTGGGGGGAGCGCGTGATGCGATCATCATTGGAGTCGTGCTCGCCGCCGTGGTGCTGCTCCTGTTCCTGCGAAACGTCACATTTACGTTGATCGCTGTTGCGGCAATCCCGCTCACGGTCGCAATCGTAGGTCTGGCACTGGGCGCGGTGGGTCAGACCATCAACCTCATGACTCTCGCCGGAATAGCGGCCGCTCTCGGTCTGATCGCGGATGATTCCATTGTGGTTATCGAGAACATCGAAAGCCATCACGCGCGTGCAAGTTTGCGCCGAACGTCGGATCCGGAGCTCCATCCGGATCTGGAACAGGACCTTCACGATGCGACCGCGACAGGTGCTGGTGAGTTGGCCCCGGCGCTCGTCGGCTCGAGTCTTTCAACCATTGTCATACTCCTTCCGTTCGCGCTCCTCTCCGGCGTCGTGGGTGCGTTCTTCAAACCGCTCGCGCTCACGATGGCGCTGGCGCTCGTAATTTCACTGGTGATTGCGCTGGTAGTCGTCCCGGTGTCGGTCGGCGTATTCCATCGATACCAGCCGGCGACCGAAGTCCCCTCGCAATCGCGACTGAAGCGCATAGCGCGAGCAACGGGACGGAGTCTCGCACCAATCCGCGAACGGCTTGCTCCCATGCTGGAGAGGGCCGGCCGAGGTTACGGCCGGCTCGTCGACATCTTCGTAGGGCGTGCAAGCGCCAGCGTGGCAGTCGTCGTCGCGTTGCTCGTTGTGGCTTACCTGCTGTACGGCCGCATCGGCACGGATTTCCTTCCGGCAATGGATGAGGGCTCGATCATCCTGGACTATTGGACGCCTCCAGGAACTTCACTGACCGAGACAGACGCGATGCTTCGAGAGGCGGAGCGCGTCATCGTTTCCAATCCAGCCGTCGCTAGCTACTCGCGCCGCACCGGAGAGCAGCTCGGATTCTTCATTACCGAGCCGAATCGCGGTGACTACGTCATCAAGCTCAAGCCCAGAAGGGAGAGAACCGGCGTCGAGACGATTATGGACGACCTGCGAACGCGTATCGGAGCCGTTGAGCCGGCAATCCACACCGACTTCGGACAACTGCTCGAGGACAACATCGGCGATCTGACCGGTGGCACTCCCCAGCCGATCGACGTCAAGATCTTCGGAAGCGATCCTGCGATACTTGCCGCCAAAGCGGATCAGGCCGCGCGCATACTCGAAAAAATTGCGGGGGTGGAAGACGTTTTCAACGGACTCACGATTGCTGGTCCGGCGCTTCAGGTACACGTCGATCCGGTTGCAGCGGCGCGCTTCGGGCTGAATACGCAGACGGTGGCAGCCGAAGTCGAGCCGGCTGTTACGGGCACAGTCGCGGGTCAGATTAGGATTGGCGATCGGATGTACGACCTTCGGGTATTGGCAGCTGATTCGACTCCACTTACACAGTTGAAGATACGCGCGGGTGCACCCTCATCGACGCTGATTCCGCTCTCCACGGTTGCCACCGTTACGACCGGCACGCCGGAGACCGAAATTAATCGGGAAAACCTGAGGACCTATGTCGGAGTGACCGCCAGGCTCTCCGGCCGTGATCTGGGAGGCGCGATGGCGGAAATCCGACAGCGAATTGCGCGTGACCTGGCGCTCGGGCCCGGCATGTCCGTGGAGTACGGGGGCCTCTATGAACAACAGCAAAAGTCGTTCAGGGGACTTCTCTATGTCCTTCTTGCGGGACTGTTGCTGGTGTCCGTGGTGGTCCTCTTCGAATTCACCGACTGGCGCGCGCCAATTGTGACGGCCTTGTGCGCCGCCGCTGTGTTGGCGGGCGTTCTCGCGGCCCTGCTCCTCACCGGAATGACGCTCAACATCTCGAGCTACGTTGGCGCGATCATGATGGTCGGAATCGTGGGCGAGAATGCGATATTCGTCATCCACGAGGCACAGTTGGGACTACGAAGTGGAAAGTCCGCAAAGGACGCGTGGACCGACTCAGCGCACCGGCGTTTGCGCCCGGTAGCTATGACCATCCTGGCCACTGCCTTCGCGCTAGCCCCTCTCGCTCTTGCGTTGGGAGAGGGGTCCCAGCTAATGCAGCCGCTGGCAATCGCCGTGATAGGAGGCTTTGTCCTGTCAGGCCCTATAGTCCTGCTGGTACTTCCAGGCCTTTATCACTTGCTGGATCCGCACGGCTCGCTCGGTCGCAACTGAAGCGCATTCCCCTCAGTCGCGACCGGGCCGTGCTGGATAATTACTTTGCCTTCTTTTCCTGAACCGCTTCCTTCTTCTCGGACTTCGGAGTCTCGTGCTGCTTGGCGACTATGGAGCCGTCAATCGCGTTGACGTTCACTTCATCGATTCCGGTCTTGCCCGGGACGGTGATGTCATAGGAGTAGATCAGCTTTCCGTGCTCGCGCTCGAGCTCGCTGGACTTCACGGTGCCGGTCGGAACTTCCTTGAGCGCCGTGGCCCGCGCGGTCTCCTCGGAGATCTTCGCTTCCTTCTGGAGCGCAGCCTGGGTCTCTGCCTTCTTCACCTTCGTGTGGCGCTTGGCCGTCGTCATGGCCTGCGTCGCCGGCTTGGCGCTGCTCTTGTAGGTGCTGGTGCCCTGCGCACCAGCGACGGTGGTGCTTGCGGCGAGAGCAACTGCCACGGCTATCACTTTGAACATGCTTCCTCCTCCATATGTTTGATCTGCAGCCCGCGTGAATCGCGGGAATCAGCCTACGGTTATCCTCGCTAATCATACCTACCGAAGCTGTCATCCTGATTACATAGTGTGCGCGCCGAGTACGGCGATGTAGATTGGCGGCAATGCGAGTTCTTATAGTCGAGGACGATCCCGGCCTTGCGGCAATCATCACGACAGGGTTCGCCGAACACGGCGTGCAGATCGTTACGGTCGCGAATTACGCCGACGGTAAAATGAAGGCTCTCCTCGGAAAGTTCGACGTCATTATTCTCGACGTAATGCTGCCTGGTGGAAACGGTTTCGATCTCTGCCGCGAGCTGAGAGCGCGCGAGGTCGCGACTCCGATACTGATGCTCACGGCGCGTGATACCGTCGACGATCGCGTGGCTGGTCTCGAGGTCGGCGCGGACGACTATCTCACCAAGCCGTTCGCGTTCCGGGAGCTGCTGGCGCGAGTGAGAGCGTTGGCGAGGCGGCGCGGCGCTCCGCTGCCGGAGACGTTGAAGGTCTCGGATCTCGAGGTCGATCTGGAGGCGCAGCGCGTGCGGCGCGCCGGTAAGCCGATCGAGCTGACGGCGAAGGAGTTTTCACTGCTGGAGTTTTTCGTGCTTCATCCCGGGCAAGTGGTCGATCGGGCGGCGATCACCGCGCACGTCTGGGACGAGAACCACGATCCCTTCACGAATGTGCTCGAGGTGCTGGTGCGGCGCCTGCGCCGGAAGATCGACGACGACTTCCCGGTCAAGTTGATCCAGACAGTGCGCGGCTCCGGATATCGTTTTGGCGATTGAAGCGACCTCGTCGCGGCTCGGGATTCAGCGCCTCGCACGCCTGCGGGTCCGCCTCACAATCTGGTACGTCGCGACTTTCGGGCTCATCATCCTCCTGCTCGGCGCGGGGTTGTTCGCAGTCATCAGCTATCAATTGTCGCAACAGCTCGATGACTCGCTCAAGAGCGCGACACTGGAGCTGGTGCGGGCCGCTCGCATCAGAGAGATGGAAGCGGCGGGGGCGCGCGGACGCGTCATCGATGCGGTCGACGAGCTCAACATCCCCGATCGCATTCTCTACCTCCTCGACGTTCAGGGAAACCCGATAAAGCCGGTGAAGGTCGACGATTGGATTCGCCATGCGGCGAAGGACGCAGGGAGTGTCGGTCAGATCACGCGTCAGAGCGACACTCCCGAAGATCGGACGCTCCGGCTTCACGCACTCCGGTTCAAGCTCGCTTCCGGTCACCCGCTCGTCGCGGTAGCCGTGGCCGACCAGGTCGAGCTGGAAGACAAATACGTGGATCTGATCACCGCGTTCGTGGTGATTGCGTTCGCCGCGCTGTTTCTCGTCGCGGCGGGCGGATTCTTTCTCGTCCGGAAGTCGACCGCGCCAATCGAACGATCGATTGAATTCATGCGCCGCTTCATGGCCGACGCGGCGCACGAGCTGAGAACGCCGATTACGATCCTGAGGACGCGCGCCGAGGTGGCGTTGCAGCAGCCGCGGGAAGCGGCGAACTACGTTTCCGCGCTTCGTGGTGTCGAAGCCGAGGCAGGCCGGCTGGGAGGCATAGTGGACAGCCTGCTCGTTCTCGCGCGCGCGGATGCGGGCGAGCAACAGATCGACAGGGCACGTATCTTCCTTGATGATATCGCCGTCGATGCTGCCGGCGCGGCGCAAATCGTGGCCCGTCAAAAGAACGTAGAGGTCACGGTCGACGAATTCGAGGAAGCGCCTGTCGAGGGCGACCCGACTCTCATTCGCCAACTGATCATGATCGTGCTGGACAACGCCGTGAAGTTCACGGATGCGGGGGGACAAGTGCACGTTCGGGTGTCGATGCATGAGGGCTCGCCCACGTTCGGGGTGGAGGACACGGGGATCGGAATCAAGCAGGAGGAGTTGTCACGGATTTTTCAGAGATTTTTCCGCGGGGAGACGGCGCGCAGCAGGACCGATGGGGCTGGACTTGGCCTTTCGATCGCGAGCTGGATCGCGCGCGAGCACGGCGCCGAGATCTCGCTCAGCTCGGAGCCGGGCAAGGGCACGAAAGTGATCGTGACGTTCCCGCGCGTCACGACAGCGGTGTCATCGTAGCGACAGGTGAATCGTCTAGTCTACACAGTCATCAATCGCAACGCACTTCTGCGACGAGGGTCGTGCAGACACTGAAACTTCGACGAATCTCGCGTTATCGATGGCCGCTCGTGATTACTGCAACACTCGTAATGACGGCGGTTTTTTCGTTGTCCCCGCTGGTGGATGTCACGCGCCCCGAGGCTTCGGTGACCGCGAGTCTCCGCACACCGCTCGCGTATGACGTCGTCGCGCCAATTTCCAGCGTCCTCGACGCGCTCACGCTTCTATCCCCCGCCCAGTTTTGGGCGACGTTCGCGCTTTGCGCGATTACCTTCCTTGGCTTCTGGACATCCCGCCGGGCTCGTTTGCGCGCCGGCATTGGCGTCCGGAAGTTCGTGAGAGCGGCGCTCTGCTTCATGGGCGGAACGGTGGCGATCGTGGGCATCATGCTCGTTGCAACCAGGCCGATGGCATCGCTGGTGCTTGCCGGTGGTGATCTCATCGCGGTCGACTTTCACAGTCACACCGAGGCATCGCACGATGGGCGCTCAGGATTCGACGCGGAGAGAAACCGGGAGTGGCACTCGAGCTCGGGCTTCGACGCCGCGTATGTGACGGATCACCGGACATTCGATGGAGCTTTGAGTGGCGCGGCCCGCAACCCGGCCCGATCCGGCGACGGTACGGTGCTGCTTCCGGGAGTGGAGCTTCGGGACGGCGACGAGCATCCGATTCTCATCGGCGTAGATCCGGCGCGCATGCGAATCACGTCTCCGGACTGGCAGGACGCAGCGGTGCAAGCTGATGGCGGACCGGTACCGCCGATGCTACTGCTCTCGATGCCCGGTAACATAGTTCGCATCCCGGTCGATGAGACCGATGGCGCTGTGCGCCTGGCCGGCATCGAGGCATCAGACGGATCGCCTCGGGGCATGGCGCAGTCCGCGCGCGACCGGGACGCTATAATGGCGCTCGCGGGAAAACTTCATCTCGCGGTCGTGTCCGCGTCGGACAATCACGGCTGGGGACGAACCGCGCCCGCCTGGAGCGTGCTGCGGATTCCCGGCTGGCGCGGCATGACGCCGGCGGAGTTGGACATCGCCATTCGCCGTACGATCATAACCCAGGGCTCGCAGGCGATACAGGTGATCGCTCGAAGAACAGCTGCGCCGCCGCGAAATGGAGTGGAGGCCGCAGCCGGCGGAATTGCGGTCGCGCTGGTGATGGTGCGGACGATGAACCTTCCAGACCGCTTATCATGGATTGTCTGGAGCTGGGGTCTCTGTCTCCTGTCGCTCGGACGCGCTCGCAGGAACAGGCACAATCTGCGCGCTCGAGCCAGGAAGAGCATGAAAAGGAAGTTGAGGCCCGTCGTCGACGCCGCCGCCGCGTAGCGATGCTGCGCTCAGCACGTTGACGTCGACACCTCGCCGCGAGCGTGCCACGACTAGCCACATACGTGACTGGTTCGGGAAGCTGATCACGTTCTGGACCTTGATCGCGGTCGTGTCCGCGATCGCGATCAGCGTGTTCGCGGACCTGGGCGAAGACGTCGCGGAGCATTCGACGACGAACTTTGACAATTTGGTGCGCGCATGGATGATCTCGCACCAGAATCCCGTCGCGTACAAGATCGCGTACGCGCTAACATGGATCGGCTCCCCGGCCGTAATGGTGCTGCTCGCAATTGGAGCCGGCGTGTGGTTCTACATGAGCCGGGGCCGCAGCAAGGCCGGCGTGGTGGTTGCGGCTCCTGCGGCTGGGGGTCTGCTCTCCGGCATCGTCAAGGTCATGTTCGGTCGCGTCAGACCTGCGGGCGCCGCACTCCTCAACGAACGGAGCTACTCTTTCCCGAGCGGACACGCCGCGACTTCGGCGGCGGTGGTGGTCACGATCTGCTACGTGATGGCGCGGGAAGGTATGATCTCGTGGAGGACGGCAATCGCGATTGGCGGAGGCATTCCCCTGATCGTCGGACTCACTCGCCTGTATCTCGACGTCCACTGGACCACCGACGTTATCGGCGGCTGGACCGTCGGACTCTTCGTCGCGGCGATGAGTGCGGCCCTCTATGAGTATCTGCGGAGAAGCGCTCCGCCCGGTGTAGGTGGTACTGGCGCCGCCGGGGGAGACTGACCGGCAACACCCCCGGTCAGTGCTTGAGAGCGGTCTCGACGCGTTTCAGCAGCTGCGCGCGCGCCGCCCGATCGAAGAGACGACCGTTCGCAATCACAGCCGAGATGCGGCGAGTACTGCGGATGTCGGTGAGAGGGTCCGCATCGAGTAGAACGAGATCCGTGTCGCTCCGATCGGATGATCGCACCAGAGCAGATTGAAGGAACCCGTCGAAGGATCCGCGCGTCAGCGCGCCCGTCGCGCCGCGAACGTTCGGCGAAGGTAAATGAGCGACGGAATGAGCAGCATGGCGCCGGCAGCCAGCGCCCACGCCACGATGACGAGCGTGATTCGCGGCGCGACCGTGTTCCGGATGGTCAGGCTCGGCGGCACCACATATGGAAACTGCGCAATTGCCCACCCCCACAGAATGAGCGACACCTGCGCCGCGGCGGCGAACCGGGCCAGGGCGTAGAGCCGCCGCCACAATGCCCCGATGGCGGTGAGCGCCGCCACCCCCGTGGCGAGCTGGAAGGGCAAGGCCCACGGCGAGCCCACGAGCCCGGCCCGCATCATTGGCGCTTCGCGGTGCGCGAAGGCGAGTGCGCCGAACGCGGCCACGAACACCGCCGCCGCCGCCACGAGCGCGCGCCGCCGGAAGTCTTCGCGCAGCGCATCGTCGCGCGTCTCATAGGCAAGATAGACAGCGGCCAGCATCGCGAATAACGCCAGCGCCAGCACGCCCACGGCGATCGGGAACGGCGACCACCAGGGCGCCACGTACACGTTCCGGAATGGCACCGTGCCAATCTGTGCCTGCGCGACGCCCACCGCGCCGGTGGATATGGCGCCGATCACGACGCCGAGCAGCAGCGGGGTGAGCGCGCTGGCCACGGCGAAGATGCGGCCCCAGTGGCGGCGCTGCTCCCACGTGCGGCTGCCGTAGCTCCGAAACACGAACGCCGAGCCGCGCATGACGATCCCTACCAGCATCAACGCCAGCGGGAGGTGCAGCACGGTGCCGAGCGTGGCGAACGCCGCCGGGAACGCCGTGAAGGTGAGCACGACCACGAGCACGAGCCACACGTGATTGGCTTCCCAGATGGGACCGATGGCGTCCGCGATGAGGTTGCGCTGCCGGTCGCGTCGCGGCCCCGTAGCGAGCAGGTCCCACACGCCGCCGCCGAAATCGGCGCCTCCGGTGAGGACATACACGTTGAGCGCCACGACGATGATCCCGGCGAAAAACTCAGGCAGGCCAAAGGTGGCGAACATGCCGGTCACGCAGGCGCCTCGAGCGGCTCGCGCGCATCGCCCGCCGGCTCGCCGGCCGTGTCGCGCACCATGCCGGCGATCAACGCGACCACCACCGCGCCCAGCACGAGGTAGAGGAGCGTGAACACGGTGAGGGGCACGATGAGCCCGGGCATCGGCGTCACGGCGTCGGAGGTGCGAAGCAGTCCTTGCACCACCCACGGTTGGCGTCCGATTTCCGTGACCATCCACCCCACTTCGGTGGCGATGAACCCGAACGGAGCGACGACCGCCAGCGCGCGCAACAGCCACGGCTGCTCGGCAATCTCGCGCTTGCGCCACCCAACCCACGCCGCCCACAGCGCAACCAGCGCCATCGCCATCCCGAGCGCGACCATGATCTGGAAGCTCACATGCACCGGCGCCAACGGCGGCCAGTCGGAGCGCGGGAATGCGGCGAGGCCCTTCACCTCGGCGTTCCACTCGTGGTACGCGAGGAGCGACAGGCCGTGCGGAATCTCCAGCGCGTACCGCGTGGTCGCGGCCTGCGCGTCGGGCCAGCCGCCGACGCGAAGCGGCGCACCGCGCTCGGTGGCGAACTGCCCCTCGAGAGCAGCCAGCTTCACCGGTTGGGTTTTGGCGACGAGACGGGCGCTGATGTCGCCGGAGAGCGGCTGCAACACAGCGGCCGGCGCGCCCACCCAGAGCGCCACGATGAGCGCCCTGCGGTGAAAGCCGCGCGCCGCGCCGCGCCGCAGCATCCACGCGTGCACGCCCGCCACGGCGAGGCCTGTGGACGCGTAGGCGGCGAGCACCATGTGCAGCGCCTGCGGGAATGCGGCCGGGCTCAGCATGCCGGCCACCGGATCCACCGCTACGATCGTTCCCCCGACAATCGTCACGCCGGTGGGGGTGTTCATCCACGCGTTGACCATGAGCACGAAGACTGCCGACGCGGCGCCGCTCACTGCGACGACGATCCCGGCAAGCAAGTGCGCGCGCCGCGAGAGCCGGTCCCACCCGTAGAGATAGACGCCGAGGAAGATCGCCTCGGTGAAGAAGGCAAACCCTTCCAGCGAGAACGGGACGCCGACGATCGGGCCGGCGAGCTTCATGAACCCCGGCCAGAGGAGTCCGAGCTCGAACGAGAGCACCGTGCCCGAGACGGCACCCACGGCGAACAGGATCGCCACCCCCTTGGCCCACCGCCGCGCCAGCTCCAGGTATTCGCGCTCTCCGGTGCGGAGCCACCGCCATTCGGCCAGCACCATCATCAGGGGCATTCCGATTCCGATTTCGGCGAACACGATGTGGAAGCCGAGGGAAATCGCCATCTGCGAGCGGGCCGCGAGTAGATCGGTCACACTGTACGCTCACCTGCTGGCTGGTGCGGGGCAACTGGGGGCGGCATCATCCACCACGCCTCACGGCGCTTCCCGGTATCCCGCGCGCTACAGCCAGCTTCCGAACCGCCTCATGTACCACTGCTTCACCACCTGCGTGAGGAGCATGTACGAGAGCAGGATCACGCCGAGGAAGAGGAAGTACCATCCCGGCGGCGCCTCGAAGCCGAGCCTGGCGCCGAGCGGCAGGAATGGGATAGCGATGCCCGTGAGCATTACCGCGCCGGTCATCGTGAGCACCGGCCAGGAGGCGCGGCTCTGTATGAACGGGATCTTCTCCGTGCGGATCATGTGCACGATCAGCGTCTGCGAGAGCAGCCCTTCGATGAACCAGCCGGCCTGGAACAGCGATGCGTGCTCGGTGCCGTCGGCGCCGAAGATGTGCCACATCACGAGGAACGTGAGGATGTCAAACACCGAGCTGATCGGGCCGATGAACAGCATGAACCGCCCGATGTCGTCGGCATTCCACTTGCGCGGCACGTCGAGATAGTCAGGATCGAGGTTGTCGAACGGGATCGTCGTCTGCGAGAAATCGTAGAGCAGGTTCTGGGTAAGCAGCTGCACCGGCAGCATCGGCAGGAACGGCAGGAAGGCGCTCGCCGCGAGCACGCTGAACACGTTCCCGAAATTCGAGCTCGCCGTCATCTTGATGTACTTGATGATGTTGCCGAAGGTCTTTCTTCCCTCGAGCACGCCTTCCTCGAGCACCATCAGGCTCTTCTCGAGCAGGATGATGTCCGCCGACTCCTTGGCGATGTCCACCGCCGAGTCGACGGAGATGCCCACGTCGGCCTCGCGCAGGGCGCTGGCGTCGTTGATGCCGTCGCCGAGGAAGCCCACGGTGTGGCCACGGCGCCGAAGCGCCCGCACCACCCGCGACTTATCGGCCGGCGTGAGCTTGGCGAACACGGTGGTCCGGTCGGCGACGTCCTCGAGTGCCCGGTCGTCGAGCGCCTGCAACTGGCTGCCGAGGACGATCTCGCCGGGATCGAGTCCGACGTCTCGGCAGACCTTGCGCGTGACGGCGTCGTTGTCGCCGGTGAGAATCTTGACGCGTACACCGCTCCGCCGAAGCGCCTCGAGCGCCGGTGCGGCGGAATCCTTCGGCGGGTCGAGAAAGGCGATGAAGCCGGAGAGGATCAGGTCGCTCTCGTCGGCGACGGTGAACGGGCCGCTGCGCGGAGAATACTCCCGGTACGCGACCGCGACGACCCGTAGCCCGTCCTCGTTCAACTCGCGCGCGACGTCCTGCGCGGTCTTGATCGCCTCCGGGTCGAGGGGCACGACGCGGTCTTCGTCGCGTGCGTGCGTGCACACCGCGATGATCTCCTCCACCGCGCCCTTGCAGATCAGCTCGTGCACATCGCGGTTGCGCTCGACCACGACGCTCATGCGCCGTCGCTGGAAGTCGAACGGGATTTCGTCGACCTTCGTGTAGACGGTGTCGACGCCGAGCAGATCGTGCATTTCGCCGTGCTGGAGGATGGCTACGTCGAGCAGGTTGCGCAGCCCCGTCTGGTAGTAGCTATTGAGGTAGGCGAGGTCGAGAACCGCTTCGTCCTCCTCGCCGACGACGTTGAGGTGCTGCTCGAGGACGATCCGATCCTGCGTCAGCGTGCCCGTCTTGTCGGTGCACAGCACGTCCATTGCGCCGAAGTTCTGGATCGCGTTGAGTCGCTTCACGATCACCTTGTGCTTCGACATCACGCGCGCGCCCTTGGCGAGATTGGCCGACACAATCATCGGCAGCATCTCCGGCGTGAGCCCGACGGCGACGGCGAGGCCGAACAGGAACGCCTCGAGCCAATTCCCCTTCGTCAGTCCATTGATGAGGAAGACGATCGGCACCATCACAGCCATGAACCGGATGAGCAGCCAGCTCACCTTGTTCACGCCGATGTCGAAAGCCGTCGCCGTGCGCTGGCCGACGAGGCCCTTGGCCATCGACCCGAAGCTCGTGCGTGCCGCCGTCGCCGCGACGACCGCCGTCGCGGCGCCCGTCACGACGCTGGTGCCCATGAAGCATAGCGTGGCGAGCTCGGTCACCGGCACCGGGGAATCCGCGGCCGGCACGTCGCTCTTCTCGACGGGCAGCGCCTCACCCGTGAGCGCTGATTGACTGACGAAGAGGTCCTTCGCCGTGAGCAGGCGCACATCGGCGGGGATCATGTCGCCAGCCGCGAGGTGCACGATGTCGCCTGGCACCAACTCCTCGATCGGCACCTCGCGGCGCCGGCTGGCGAGCGGGGAATCCACAACGTCGGGATCGGTCGGTTCCTGTCGCTCGAGCAGAGTACTCGTGCGCACCATCAGGCGGAGGGCGTGGGCCGCCTGGGAAGATCGAAACTCCTGCGTGAAACGAAGGATAGTTGCCAGCGCGACCATCACACCTATGATCACCGCCACGCTGACGTCGCCGGTGATCCAGGAAATCACCGCCAGCGCCATCAGGACGAGCGTGAACGGAGTCCAGAAGGCGTGCGCGAGCTGGACGTACCAGGCGGGTGGTTTCTCGTGCGCCACCTCGTTTCGCCCGAAGCGCGCTCTGCGTTCCTCGATCTCGTCCGGGTTGAGTCCATTGCGACGGGCGCCCAGCCGCCGGAGCGCCTCGTCGGCCGACATCGTCGCCACCTCCCGCAGTGCGGTGGCGTCCGTTTGCGAAGAGGAGAGGCGCGAGGACGCTGAGACGGGCAAAGCCATCTGGAGAGGTCCAGTGGACAGGTCGGGGACGGTCGAACAGGGTCACGAAATCTTGTACAATGCCCTGCAACAGAAACCGTTGCAGGGCATTGCTATATATCAGAGCGGGCGACCGGACTCGAACCGGCGACGTCCAGCTTGGGAAGCTGGCATTCTACCAACTGAATTACGCCCGCGACTAAGACACAACATACTGTTGACGCGAGGTCGTGAGAAGTCCGGCAGCCTCCTAGCTGCCGACACCGCGAATGGATTACTTCGCCGCGATCAGAACGTGCGACTCACCTGAATCCCGAAAGTGCGTTGGCCGGCAGGCGTGAGACCGGAGGTGGGCCTAACGACTAGCGGCTTCCACTCCTCCGCTTTGATAAGTGCGCCGACGATCCCACCGCCGGCGGCACCGAGTAGACCGAAGAATGCTGCCCCTAAGCCTGCTGTTGCCGCACGCGAGTTGGGCAAGAGGCACCAGTCCGTACAGGGAGTGTAGGCGCTAGCCCCGAAGACGGCACCTCCGATCGCGCCAATGGCGAGCCCGACCAGCGCCCCGCGTCCTGGGTGGCGATGACTGCCTTGGCTGATATCGATCCGCTCGATTTCGCTGACGGCCAGCGAGACCGTGAATGGATAGGCGTCCGGCCGGAACGCGACGGTGTCGTGGTCGGCCGAGATGATACGCCCGAGCTGGTGGTCCGCCGGCAGCGATTGGGTGACGACACGGACTCGTGTACCGTCGACTAGAACGGGCAGCTGCGCATATCCCCGAGTTGCATCGAGCACAGCAAGCGCGAAAACGAAAGCCATCGAAGCAGGGGTCCGCATATTTCCCTCCGGGTTGACCGCGCCACCGCTTTGATGCGGAATCGCGCAGTGACGAGAAGAGAGATAGGCCAGCTCGTCCACCAGCCCAATACGTCAGGTAACGTAGAAGCCGAAGACCGCCGCCAGGGGAAAAAAAGCGGCGCCTGGTGGGCGCCGCTCCTGTTTTCATTTTTATCGCCGGAGAGCCACAGGTGAGAATTGAACTCACGACCGCCCGATTACGAATCGGGTGCTCTACCCCTGAGCTACTGTGGCAAGTTTGAGATCAGCCGTATCCCAGAGCGCGTGGCGGATATAGCGCCGTCCATTTATTGGCTTAACTGCTGGAAATGCCCTGGAGCGGACTCGAACCGCTATGCCTTACGGCACCACCCCCTCAAGATGGCGTGTCTACCAATTTCACCACCAGGGCAACATCACTTCACACGCGGCAAAACACCGCGCGCCACTGCCTGCAATCGAACTCCCAAAAAAAACTACGGGGCCGACGGGGCTCGAACCCGCGACCTCTCGAGTGACAGTCGAGTGCTCTAACCAAGCTGAGCTACGGCCCCAACTACTGGAGTCAGGGTCGGAAACCCCTTCCTCACTACGCACCTTCCTTGCAACCGAGCTGCTTGTCAGACAGCCCGCCGAATAGCCCCAAGGGGAATCGAACCCCTCTCTGCACCGTGAAAGGGTGCCGTCCTAACCGATAGACGATGAGGCCGATCGATGCCTCGAAAGCATCCTTCATCCATCAATAGCGCTAACGGGATTCGAACCCGTGTTTGGGCCTTGAGAGGGCCCCGTCCTAGTCCCCTAGACGATAGCGCCGCAAAAACGAAAAACTCCCACTCCCCGCCCAGTGAAACCGACGATCACTTGATCGGTTCTTCCCCAGGCATGACAGGCCCGGCAGGAATCGAACCTGCAACCTCCGGTTTTGGAGACCGGCGCTCTACCAATTGAGCTACGGACCTATGCCGGTTGCATCCTGCGCGTCACTCCGCGAAGCGTGCAACGCCGACCTTTTTTTCCCCTGTTCCGAGGGGTGGCTGACGGGAATTGAACCCGCAACCCCCGGTGCCACAGACCGGTGCTCTAACCAATTGAGCTACAGCCACCATTGAACCGCCCTGCATCTTAACCGCGTTCTACAATCGAATCAACCGCGACGAAGCGCGCCCGGCGATAGCGCAGCGCAGTCTTACTTCGAGCGATCCATGTACTCGCCGGTGTTCGGATTCACGCGCACTTTTTCGCCCGTGTTCACGAATTCCGGCACGTTGACCGTGACGCCATTCTCCAGCTTCGCCGGCTTCGTCGACGCAGTCTTCGTCGCCGTCTTCATCACCGGCGCAGTATCGACCACCGCGAGCACCATCGAATTCGGCAGCGTAATGCCGATCACTCTGCCTTCATAGTACTCGGCCTGGATCTTCATTCCCGACTGCATCCACTGCGCGTTGTCACCAAGCACCTCGTCCTCGATCTCCATCTGATCGTAGTTCTCGGTGTTCATGAAGTGATACGTGTTGCCGCCCTGATACATGAACTCGAGATCGTGCGTCTCCATCGACGCCCTCTCGATCGTGTCGGCGGCGCGGAAGCGGTGCTCGAAGTTGTTGCCGGTGCGAAGATTCTTGAGCTTCGCCTGCACCATCGCGCGGAGATTGCCCGGCGTGTGATGGCGGAACTCGACTACGCGGCACGGATCACCCTGGAACACGAGGACCATTCCACGCCGGATCTGGGTGGCAGGCATTGCCATATGCTTATTCCAATACTGAGGTCTGAAACTGAAGATCGACGCCGGTCTGCTGCCGTGTGGCGTCGATCGATAAGGAGCGTAAACGCAAACAGCCTCGAAACTTAGCCGCTTTTCGAACCTCGGTCAAGCTTTGCGACCATGGGCTTGAGTGCTTTCCATATGTTGTCGGCGACGATTCGCTCTCCACTCAGGTTCGGATGAACACCGTCGGGCTGGTTGAGTCGCGGAAATCCCGCTACCCCGCCGAGCAGAAAGGGCAGCAGAGTGACGTTTTCCTTTCTTGCCACTTCGGGATAGATCGCGCGGAAGCTCCGCGTGTAGGAGACGCCGTAGTTCGGTGGCGCTTCCATCTGGACCAAAGCGATCTTCGCCTGCGGCTGCTTCGCTCTCACAGCGGCGATCAACCGCTCGAGATTCGCTCTGGCGTCCTCGGGCGCCAGACCGCGAAGCGCGTCGTTCGCCCCGCCCTCGATCACTATCAGATCCGCGGGTGTGCGAAGCACCCACTCGATCCGCCGCACGGCGCCCGCCGTCGTCTCACCCGACAGGCCGGCATTCACCACCTTGATGGGAATGCCCTCCGCCAGCGCCTTCTTCTCGATCAGCGACGGGAAGGCTTGCTCCGGATCCAGTCCGAGCCCGGCCGTGAGACTCGTCCCAAAGAAAAGAACCACCGGCGTGCGTATTGAACCGGTGCTGCCATCCACCGCTCTGGCCGATTCAGCTCCCTTTGCGACACTCATGTTATCCTTCGTCTCTCTCGAATTCCTTGCACTGTCTACATTTCCGCCTGAGCCACACGCGACGATGCACGCGAGCGCGGCGGCCTGAACCACCCGTCGTCCGTGAAGCCTCGGCCAAAACACAACCTCGTTCATGCTGATTGCCCGTGATGTAACCAAAGAATACATGAGCGGCGAGCAGAGGCTCGCCGTGCTACGCGACGTGACGTTCACGATACCGCAGGGAGCTTTCGTCGCAATCGTCGGACCTTCCGGCAGCGGCAAGACGACCCTCCTGGGACTGCTCGCCGGTCTTGATACACCGACGCGCGGCACTGTGCTCCTTGACGATACCGACCTCGGAAAGCTATCGGAGAACGATCGCGCCAGACTGCGTGGCCAGAAAGTCGGTTTCGTCTTCCAGAGCTTTCAGCTGATCCCGACCCTTACTGCGCTCGAGAACGTACAGGTTCCGCTCGAGCTGCGTGGAACGGCGGGCGCGGTCGAGCGCGCACGCGACCTGATCGACCGCGTCGGGCTCTCGGGCAGAGGCCACCATTTTCCGACCCAGCTTTCCGGCGGAGAACAGCAACGCGTCGCGATCGCGCGGGCTTTCGCCAACTCGCCCAGGATCCTCTTCGCGGACGAGCCGACCGGGAACCTCGACAACGCGACAGGGCACCGGATCTTCGAGCTCCTTCAGTCGCTCAACACCGATGCAGGCTCCACGATCGTTCTGGTGACCCACGAACTCACGCTCGCGTCGAAAGCGTCGCGCATGATAAGGCTGCTGGACGGTGCCGTCGTGGAAGACACGGGAGCGTGATCGGGATGTCGCGAAGCATCTGGGGTCTGGCGTGGCGCGAGAGCCGCACTGCCCGCCGCCGGCTCCTGCTCTACATGTCGTCGATTTCCCTGGGCGTCGCCGCACTCGTCGCCATCGACTCCTTTTCGGCGAACATCATCCAGTCGGTGAAGGATCAATCGCGCTCGCTGATGGGTGGGGACATTCAGTTCAACTCCTCCAAGCCGATTCCTCCCGCGGTCGATTCCCTCTTCGACTCGCTCGCGCGTCACGGGCTTTCGTTCGCTCGAGTGACGACCTTCCCATCGATGGCGGTGGTTCCCCGCACCAGCGGCACCCGCTTCGCACAGGTGCGCGGCGTCACCGACAACTATCCGTTCTATGGTGGCGTGGTGACGGAGCCGGCCGGACGCTGGCCACTCCTGAGCCAGGGAGCTAACGCGATCGTCGATCCGGCGCTGCTCACGACGCTCAACGCCAGAGTCGGCGACACGCTCAAGCTTGGCTTCGGCACCTTCACCATCGTCGCGACGATCAAGGATGTCCCGGGAGCCGTCGGCATCGCCGAGATGCTCGGTCCGCGCATCTTCATCCCCGCCCGGTACGTGGCCGAGACACAGTTGTTGGTCTTCGGAAGCACCGCGGAGAGGACGGTTCTGGCGAAGCTCCCGCCCGGCGTCGATCCGGACAAATTCGTCAAGCCGTTCAAGAAGCGTGTCGAGGACCAGCAGGTGCGCATCCGCACGGTCACGCAGACCGAAATGGCAACCGAGGATGCGATCGAAAACCTCACGAGCTTCATCGGGATCGTCGGGCTGGTGGCACTGCTGCTCGGCGGAATCGGAGTCGCGAGCGGTGTTCGCGCGTTCGTCGCGCGCAAGATCGACACTGTAGCCGTGCTTCGCTGTCTGGGCGCATCGAGCGGTCAGGTCCTCGCGATCTACGTCGTGCAGGCGGCGGCGATGGGTCTGTTGGGTGCGGCCGCGGGTGCGGCGCTGGGCGTGGCCATACAGTTTCTCCTTCCACACGTGCTCACGGATTTTCTGCCAATCGATGTGCGGGTGACGCTCGTGCCGTCGGCGATACTCACCGGACTCGCGGTTGGGGGCTGGATCGCGCTCATCTTTGCGTTGCGCCCGTTGCTCTCTTTACGCAATGTCTCGCCGCTTCAGACGCTTCGCCGGGACACCGACGCCGAAGTGTTGCGCATGCGGTGGAAGGATGGGCCGAGGATAGTGGTGAACGCGGCGATGGTATTGAGCGTGGTCGCCATTGCACTCTCACGAGCGCAGACGACCAGGCAGGCATTCGCGATGAGCGCGGCGACCGGCCTTGCGATCTTCGCGCTCGCCGCGAGCGCTGCTCTTCTCGCCTGGGCCGCGCGGAAGGGACTGCGAACGCGTTGGCCGTACGTGGTCCGACAGGGTGTGGCGAACCTCTATCGTCCCGGGAACCAGACGCGCGCCGTGACGCTCGCGCTCGGATTCGGCGCGTTCCTGGTGAGCACTCTCTTTCTGGTGCAGAACAACCTCCTGCGTCGATTCACGACGGCAGCGGCGGAGTCACGCGGAAACGTCGTCTTCTTCGACGTGCAGCAGGATCAGGCGGCGGGACTCGATTCGATCGTCAGGGGCGGAGGCTACGACGTGGTCCAGCTGGCGCCCGTAGTCACGATGCGCATCGCCGCGATCAATGGAAAACACGTCAGCGACATGAACCCGATCACCCGCGGGCAGCGTGGCCGCGCGTCGTGGGCGCTCAGGCGTGAGTTCCGGTCGACCTATCGCGACAAGCCCGCGGCTAGCGAGACGATCGCCGCCGGCAAGTGGTTCGGCGACAGCGCGCTCAAGTTTGCGCGCGATACCGGAGAGATCTCCCTCGAGGAGGGAATTGCGAAAGAGCTCAACGTCAAGCTCGGCGACATCATCGCCTGGAACGTGCAGGGGGTCGAGATCCCCACGCGCATCACGAGTCTCCGCAAGGTCCAGTGGACCCGGTTCGAGCCCAACTTCTTCGCCGTGTTCGCGCCGCCCGTGCTGAAGGGAGCGCCGAACCAGTACGTGCTGCTTGCGCAGGTGAAGGATCCCGCCGCCCTCGCGCTCCTGCAGCGCGAAGTGGTGAACCGATTCCCGAACGTGTCGAGCATCGACCTCACCGCGATCAAGCGCACGGTGGACAAGATCGTCGGGAAGGTGTCGCTCGCCATCCGGTTCATGGCGCTCTTCAGCCTCGCTGTCGCAATCCCGGTTCTGTTCAGCGCGGTGTCGGCGACGCGGCGCGAGAGGGTTCGCGAGGGCGTGCTGCTCAAAACTCTGGGCGCCACGCGCGGGCAGATCGCCCGCATTCTTCTCGCCGAGTACTCCCTGCTCGGCTTGATGGGCGGCCTCACTGGAATGCTGTTGTCGCTGGCCGGCGGCTGGGCCGTCGTGCGCTACATCTTCAAGACGCCATTCGCGCCGGCGATTCTGCCGGTCGCCGGAATCGCGGCGGCGATCGTGGCGCTCACGCTGCTCATCGGGCTGCTCGCGGGGCGGGATGTGTTCAGGGAGACGCCGATAGCTGCGCTCCGGGACGCGTGATTCCGGGGTGAGATTGAGGCGCGCAACTGGTCATGAGAATACCAAAGCAGAGGGCTCAAAGCTTTGCAGCAGCTTGGCCAGGAGCCTTTCCGGCGGCGTGCTTCGGTTTTGTGGATGCCAGCGCCTAGCCGCCTTCTATCCCTACTATTGGACGCGAAGCACGTAGATGTGCTCGCCTAAAAAGCTCGCGGTGGTGGTGCCGGAAGTATTCAGAATCTTCACGTTCTTCGCCCCCGCGCCCGCCGCGACGGTGAGCCGGAAGTACGAGCCGGTGCCCGAGCGGTTCATCGACGAGATGTTGTCAGTGCCGCTGCCGATGGCCTGAATTCGCAAGGGATACGTCGCGACTGATTGACTGAGTACGGACTGCGCCACTGGCGGCATCACGCTGCGGAAATTGTACGAGCGGTACTGGTACTTCGGATCGAGCCCGGTGATCCCAAGGTGGTCGGCGTACATCGACACGAGCCACCCCTTCACCACCGTATCGATCGGGGATTTGGTGGCGGCGACGAAGTTCGTGACTCCCGTATCTGGTCCGGCCACGAGCAGCCGCGTGAGACTGCGTGGAAGTCCGCCTGAGTAGTTATCGGCCGCATAGCGGACGATCGCCCACGCCGCTCCACGCGTCGCCAGACTGGTGTCCGCCAAATCGCTGATCGGCGAGAAATGGTCGGGCTGGTCCATCCAGTCGGTGAGGCGCGCGAGGTTCTGGAAGAAAAACGCGTTGAAATCGTCGCGTTGCGAGCAGATGTTGCAAGGCAGCACGTCGTTGAAGGTCAGCGCCTGGAGGTCGCCGAAACCGCGCTGAACGCGACCGACGGCGTCTTCCGCGAAGTGTGCGAGCGCCTCATCTAGCCATGTCGACTCGAAGTCGCTCACCAGCGGATTCTGGAAGCGATTCCCGGCGTTGATCATGTGCTGGAATTCATGCGCGATTGTGCCGCGCGTTCCCTGACGCACCGAGCTGGTCGAGCGAACGTTGCCGAATTTTGCGGTGGGATCGGGAGAGAGCAGATAAAAGATTTCCGCTTCGTTGCTCTGTGGACAGGCCTGCGCTTGCGCAGTGGCAACAACCGGGAAAAAATCACCCGCAAAGAAAAACCCGCCCACGAATCCGGCGGTGGGCGGAGAGTTCTGCGGGGTCAGCTTGTTGATCTGGCCAGTGAACAGCATGATGATGCGGCCATTTCCGTCGACATCCGTGGGGGTGTTGAAATAGGCGGCGTCGGTGGGATAGGTGACCGCGTCGAATTCCGACGTGATCGAGTCCATCTGGGCCTGTGTGAACAGCGAAGCCGGCGGCCCGTCGAGAGTGTCGACCATGAGGATAGCCTTCTGACTCACCGAAGCAACTATAGCCTGTGTCGAGATGAAGCTGTCGCAGAGATCGGTGGTCGCTGCGTTCGGAATCTTGATGTTGATTGTGTCACCGACGGCCGGCACGGCCAGCTGAGAAACCTGAGCGCTGCGGCGGGCAGAAAGCCGTGACGCGCCGAACGGAGTGAAACGTGTGCGCAGGGTCAGCTTCGTGCGCTCGAATGCGCGGACCCTGTTCTCGACCGCTTCCTGTGGCGTCCGCGCCAGCGGAACATGGTTCAGCTGAAGGCTGGACTGAGCCGCCAGATCGGCGGCCGCCTCGATGCCGAACACGCCAGTGGCCGATCTATCGGCCTTGACCGTAAAGTTCGACACCACATCGTGCGAAGCGCTCGTGTTTCCAACGACGATGATATAGTCCCGAGCCCCTGAGCCCGCAGGGAGATCGATGCCGTTCGGTATGTCGGTCGAATTCAGAACCCTCACTTCGCCGACATTCATGCTACTGATGTCGCTCAGCTTGACAACGGGCGGAGGAATTATGTCGCCGCCGCTGCCGCCGCACGCGACGGCCAGGATCACTACGGCAGGGA
>CABEAZ010000025.1_pt1 | contig 29225 bp, 20 predicted proteins | sample 3132471 | NCBI WGS metagenome assembly CABEAZ01 (sample SAMEA5534345, study PRJEB31848) | metagenome | biome: tundra; feature: field; material: soil | place: USA | collected 2013-05 | depth 0.45 m | reverse complement strand
CTGTTCCCTTTTTCACCGCGATCGCGGGCCCTGGTGGATCGGCCGCGGTAACACCGGCTTCCAGAGGCAACCCCGACCTCGGACCAGAACGCGGTTACGAGACTGAGTTCGGGTTCGACGCCGGCTTCCTGCAAGATCGCGCCGGAATCGAATTCACGCACTTCACTGGCGGAACGCGCAACGCAATTCTCGAGGAGCCTGTCGCGCCTTCGAGCGGATATCCCGGCACACAGCTCGTGAACGCCGGAAAACTCTCGAAGAACGGTAACGAAATCATGGTGCGCGCGACTCCCGTCGCCAACGGCCGCACCACCTGGGACCTCACATTCAGCACCTCAACAAACCACACGAAGGTCCTCGATCTCGGAGGGGCAACGTTCATCAGTCCCTCGGCCAACATCAGACACACAGTCGGCTATCCGGTCGGCGCATGGTGGGGCAAGAAGGTCGTTGATGCCACCATCGATCCAACCACCGGGCAGGCGACCGCGGTGTTCTGTGATCCCGGACCGGCTGGCGGCGCGCCTGTCCTTTGCGCAAACGCCCAGCCTGTGTTTCTAGGCAACACGACACCAACGTCGGAAGGGGCGTTCACCTCTACGCTCAGCTTCTTCCAGAACTTCAGCTTCTACACGCTCGTCGACTTCAAGGGCGGCTACAAGAAACTCGATGGCAACCGCCGCGTGCGGTGCCACCTGTTCATCGAGTGCCGCGAGAACTACTTCCCGAAAGAGTTCTCCCCCGCAATTGTCGGGGCGGTCAGCAGCAGCGCGTACATCAGCGATCTGGTAAACGATGCGAGCTTTACCAAGCTTCGTGAAATTTCGCTGAGCTACAATCTGCCGAGCGCTTTCGCGAGCCGGTTCGGCGCGGCGAGAGCGGCGGTCAGCATTGCCGGCCGCAACCTGCACACATGGACGAACTACAAGGGACTCGAGCCCGAGGCTTCGTTTCAGGGCGGCGCACGCGGATTCGGACAGTGGGAGCAGGATGTCACCCCGCAGCTCCGATCCTTCGTTGCAACTCTGCGCCTGAACTTCTAATGCTCACACACTTTAACGAACGACTCATCGGAAAGACCCGGAGATCATATATGAACTTTACTCGGATTGCGAGGAGGATGGGACGCGGCGCGGCGACGACGGGGCAATGGCTTACAGTCATCGTGCTGTCGACGCCCGTGCTCGGATGTAACATTCTCGATAAAGGTCTTGAGGCGACTTCACCCGATAAAATCGTCACCTCGACGCTGGAAATTCCTGCGAACGCCGGCCTCATCACGAACAGTGCAATCGGAAATTTCGAGTGCGCGCTAAAGTCTTACGTAGTGGACGCCGCAATGATGAGCGGCGAGTTCATGGACGCGACGCCAACTGCGGCCAACTGGGCTTTCGACAGACGTGACACCGATCCGACGGCTGATACGCGATATGCAACGGACGCCTGCGATTCGTACGGCATCTATACACCCATTCAAGTTGCGAGGGGCACGGCCGACAGAGCGCTCCAGCTGTTGCAAGGCTGGACCGACGCACAGGTTCCGAACCGCCAGGATCTGATGGCGAAGGCCGCGGCTTACGCAGGCTATTCCAGGATTCTGCTCGGTGAAGGGTTCTGTAACGCGGCAATCAATCTTGGGCCGAAGCTGACATCGGCACAGGTCTTCGCTTCCGCGGAGAGCACGTTCACCACTGCCATTGCCGCGGCTCAGGCAGCAGGCGATCAACAGATTCTCGACATGGCATACGTCGGGCGCGCGCGCGCGCGACTCGATGAGGGGAACAAGGCGGGTGCTGCCTCGGACGCCGCCCTGGTGCCGGCCGGGTTTGTCATCAACGCGAGCGCGGAGACAACTCCGAGCACGAGGCAGAATCGCATTCAGGTTTTTAACCAGCTAGGACTGGTCTCCGTCGCGCCGAGCTACCGCACCCTCACTGTAACGAACTCGGGGGGACAGCAGGTTCCCGACAATCGGGTGACGGTTACTTACGCGGGGAAGAATGGCACCGATAATAGAACGCCGCTCTACATCCAGACAAAATACGCGAATAGCTCGAGTCCTGTTCCGATCGCAAGCTACAAGGAGGCGCAGCTGATCATCGCCGAAGTTCAGCAGGGGCAAACAGCGGTGAACATTATCAACGCCATGCGCTCCGCTGAAGGATTGCCGCCATTCTCGAGCACGGACCCGACCGCGATCGCGACCGAAGTCACGGAGTCCCGTCGGCGTGAGCTGTTCCTGGAGGGCCAGCACCTTTATGATGTGCTGAGGCTCAATCTCCCGCTCGACCCGGCGGCGGGTATCCCCTACTCAACGGTGTACCTCAAAGGCGGCAACTACGGCACCGAGCGTTGCTTCCCGCTTCCTGACGTCGAGAGACTGAATAATCCGAACATCGGCGGCTGACAAGGCGCCCTCGAAAAAAAAGGGGATCGTCTTCGGACGATCCCCTTTTCTTTTGCGGCTGTAATTGCACAGTGCCAGCTAGACGGCCGGCGCCGGCTGGGCTTTCGGAAACAGCGACGGTCCCTTGTTCACTTTCCACCCCGTCGGATCGAGATTGTCGAGCCGATTGAATCTCATTTCGCCCGGCGAGCCCGGAGCACCGAGCGACTTCCAGAGCTCCCCCGCCTTATTCGGCATGAAGGGATACAAATAAAACGCCTGACGCGCGAGCTGCCTCACCAATGTCGCGAGCGTGCTCTCGAGCGCGGCGCGATTCTCCGGCTCCTTTGCCAGCTTCCATGGCGCTTGCCGATCCACGTACTCGTTCGCGCGCGCGACGGTCTGCCACACGGCCCTGAGCGCGTCGTGCAGGAGAAACCCTTTCGGGCCGACCGAGGCGTGGTACGCCTCGAGATCCTTCGCGTCGGCGACGTCGATCTCGTTGCGATCGCCCTTCGGCACAACGCCACCGCAATAACGCTCGACCATCGAGATAGTGCGGCTGGCGAGATTCCCGAACGCGTTGGCGAGATCGGCGTTGTACCGTTCGCCGAATCTCTCCCAGGAAAAACTGCCATCTCCGTCGAATGGAATCTCGCGCATCAGGAAATAACGGAACGCGTCCGGGCCGAATCGAGCGATGGCGTCGCGCAGATCGAGGTTGCCACCGGTCGACTTGCTCACGCGTGTGCCGCCCACGAGCACGAATCCGTGCACCCAGATGCGCTTTGGCACCTCGAGACCCGCCGCCATCAGCATCGCGGGCCAGATCAACGCGTGAAAGCGCGTGATGTCCTTTCCGATCAAATGCAGATCGGCGGGCCAAAGCTTTGCGAAATCGGGATTCGGAAACCCGGTCGCGGTCAGATAATTCGGCAAAGCGTCGAACCAAACGTAAGTCGTCTGGACGTCGCCGCCGCTGCCCTTGCGCGGGAAGGGAACACCCCATGAGAACCGGCTGCGGCTGGCGGAGACGTCCTCGAGCCCCGAATCGATCAACGACAGAACCTCGTTGCGACGCGACTTCGGTTGAAGAAACTCCTCGCTCGATACGAGTTTCTTCAGGCGATCAGCGTATGCGCTCAGCCGGAAGAACCAGTTCTTCTCCTCGACCCACTCGAGCGTGCGCGTCGGGTGCAGGATGCACTTCCCGTCGACGATCTCGTTGTCCTGCTTGAACGATTCACAGCCGACGCAGTACCAACCCGCGTAGGCCTTCTCGTAGAAATCGTTCGGAGAGTTCTCGAAAATCTGCTCGATCAGCCTCTTCACGCCCGCCTTGTGGGCGGGATCGGTCGTGCGGATGAACTGATCGTACGAGATTCCGAGCAGCCCCCAGATCTCCTCCGTGCTGTCCGCCACGGCGTCGACCAGCTCCTGGGGCGAGACTCTCCGCTCGGCGGCCGTTTGCGCGACCTTCTGGCCGTGCTCGTCCATTCCGACCAGGAAATGCACATCGTCGCCCATGAGGCGATGATAGCGTGCTATGACATCGGCGCCGATTTTTTCATAGGCGTGACCCTGGTGCGGGTCGGCGGTGGCATAATCGATCGCCGTGGTGAGGAAGTACTTGGCCAATTAGTGGCCACCCGTCGAATTCGGCTCGTCTCCACCGCGCCCGCGGCGGCCGCCGCGCCTTCCACGTCTGCGCTTGGCCAATCCTTCGGCGTCGCGGGCGTTGCTCTCACGGGCGGGACCGTCGACATTAGGTGGACGCTCCGCGAAGCCGCTCGCTGGCGGAACGAAGACCGGATGCTCGGCCGTGTAGAACAGCTCGGGCGAGATCTCGTCGGGACGGATTCCCTCGGCGGCGCTCTCTTCCTCGTCGCCGTTCGTGATGGGGGCAGCGACGCCCGCGAGCTCCTCCGTCTCCTCCTTGAACTCGGGGAGCGTGAGCAACCGCACGTCTCCCTCGACACCGCGCAGAGTGATGCGCTCGCGGAAGATGTCCACGCTCACGACCTTCTCCTCGCCGATCCTGGTCACGACGATCCTGCCTTCCTTGGGGAAGCGCTTGCGGCTCTGAACGTAGAACTCGTGCTCGTAGCGAAGGCAGCACATCAGCCGCCCGCAGGCTCCCGAGATCTGCGACGGATTCAGCGACAGGCGCTGATCCTTGGCAACACCCAGGTTCACGGGTCTCAGCTCGGGAAGCCACGAGGCAGAGCAATACTGCCGTCCACAGCGACCTATGCCATCTAATCTCTTGGCTTCATCGCGCACTCCGATCTGCTTCAGCTCGATGCGCGTGCGGAAGAGGGACGCGAGATCGCGCACGAGATTCCGGAAATCGACACGCTTGTCGGCGGTGAAATAGAGCGTCAGCTTCTTGCGATCCCACTGCCACTCGGCGTCGGACAGCTTCATGCCGAGTCCGTTGGCTTTCACGCGCTCCGTCGCCTTGCGGCGGGCGTCCTCGTTCAGCCGGTCGAGATCCTTCGAGAGTCCGCGGTCCTTCTCGCTCGCGAGACGCAGGGCCTTCCGTTCGGGGAGCGAAGAGCCGCAGCCGTGGGAGCACCCGCCGTTTCTTTTCTGGGCGAGATCACCAAGGGCGTGGATGTAACCCAAGTCCTCTCCGCGATCGACATCGACGATCACCGCCGCGTGGAGCGGCGGCGGATCGGGATAATCCCAGAGAAAGAACTCCTTACGGTTGCCCTTGAAGGCGACTTCGACGAGGTGCGCCACGTGCTATTCGGTCCACGCGCCGAGACGGAGGAACTTCTGCCGGCGGCGTCGCACCAGCTTTTCCGGGCGCATCTTGCGGAGCTCCTCCAGGTGGCGATTCACTACTGCCTGGAGCGCTTTCGCCGCGGCCTCATGATCGGCGTGCGCTCCGCCCTTGGGCTCGGGCACCACTTCGTCGATCACCTTGAGCTCGAGCAGCTCGGGCGCGGTAATACGCAGCGCCGTCGCGGCCTTCTCGCGCATCTCGGGGCTCTTGGCGTCCTTCCAGAGAATCGCCGCGCATCCCTCCACGGAGATCACGGAGTAGACCGCGTTTTCCATCATCAGCACGCGGTCGGCGACCCCCAGGGCGAGGGCACCGCCCGATCCGCCTTCGCCGATCACCGTCGCGATGATCGGAACCTGTAGCTGGCTCATCTCGTACAGGTTGCGCGCGATTGCCTCGGACTGGCCGCGCTCTTCGGCGCCAAGGCCGGCCCACGCACCCTGTGTGTCGATGAACGTGAGTACGGGAACGTGGAATTTCTCGGCGAGCTTCATCAGTCGAAGCGCCTTGCGATAGCCCTCGGGATGGGGCATGCCGAAATTGCGCTTCAGCTGCTCCTTGGTGTCGCGGCCACGCTGATGGCCGATCACCATCACCGTGTCGTCGTCGAGACGGGCCCAGCCGCCGATGATTGCGGCGTCGTCGCGGTAAGCCCGGTCGCCGTGGAGCTCAATGAAATCGGTGAATGCGAGCCTGATGTAGTCGGCGGTGAATGGCCGCCTCGGATTGCGGGCGACCTGAACGCGCTGAAACGGCGTGAGGTTCCTATAGACTTCTTCGCGCAGATCTTCGAGCTTCCGTTCGAGGGGCTCTATCGCTTCGGCGACGCTGAGCTGACTGTCGCCCGCGATTTTCTTGATTTCGTCGATCTGCCTTTCCAGCTCGGCGATCGGCTTCTCGAACTCGAGGTGTGTTGCTGATGCCATCAGTCAGCTCCCCCGTTGGAGTCGAACAGAAGACTCGCCCAAAATATTACGCAGAGCGCTCAACGTTGCGCCATCGGCGGCCAGTGTCAGCGACCTCGAGCGCAGGCGCGCCTGTGAGCCCGTCCCATCGCTCCAGCGGAACTCCAGCGGCGCCGAGCCCGGGTAGGTCTCGGCGATCGCGCGCACATCGGACATCACGTCACCCGAGTATGCGCCTTTCGACAGATCGATCGCAACTGTCACCTGTCCATTAGTACGCATCTCCGCCAGCTTCGTTGCCGACTCCACGATGTAGGCGGGGTTGTCACCTCCCTCGTCGCGTCTCGAGTAGGCGCCCTTGAGCAGCATTGGCACGTCCGTGCGGATCTGGTCGTTGAGTGTCGCCCACTTCTCCGGGAAGATGAGAACCTCGGCGGACCCTGAAAAATCCTCGATCGTTAACCGCGCGAACTCGGACCCCGATTTCTTGCTCATCTGTCGCTTGATGTTCGTGACGACGACGGCGAGCGTCATCGGCTCCGGGCGCCACTTGCCCAGGTCACTGACAGTATGCGTGGCGAAGATCTCCGCCTCGGTGCGGAAGCGCTCGAGCGGGTGACCCGAGATGTAGAAGCCCAGGATCTCCTTCTCCTTCGCCAGACGCTCGGACTCGCTCCACGACGGGATGTTGGGAAGGACGTGCGAGCTCCCGGCCTTCTGCGTCTCGCCCGCTGGCGCGCCGAAGAGCGACACCTGCCCGGTCACAAAGTCTTCCTGCTTGAGCGAAGCCTCTCGGATGGCGAGATCGAGCGCCGCGGCGAGCTGCGCGCGGTGTCCTCCGAGCGAATCCATCGCTCCGGCGTGAACGAGCGCATCCAGCACGCGCTTGTTGCAGGCGCGGAGATCGATTCTCTCGCAGAGATCGAACACCGACCGGAAAGGCCCGTCTTTCTTGCGCGCGGTGATGATCGAGTCGATGGCGGTGTGTCCGACGTTGCGAATTCCGCCAAGGCCGAAGCGGATCCTCGTCTCGCCGATCACGGTGAACTTGTAGCCGGACTCGTTGACATCCGGCGGCAGGATCTCGAGCCCCGGCTCCGTTGCGCCGGGCACGTGGAGCTGCCGCGCCTCGTTGATGTACTTGACGACGTTGTCCGTGTCGCCGATCTGCGACGACAGCAGCGCCGCCATGAAATCGGCGGGGAAATGCGACTTGAGCCAGGCCGTGTGGTACGAGATGATCGAGTACGCCACGGAGTGGGACTTGTTGAAGCCGTAGCGGCCGAAGGTCTCGATCTGGCTCGCGATCTCCTCGATGATCGTGCGGTCGTGTCCGTGCCCCACCGCCTTCTCGATGAACTTGCCCAGTTCGGCGCGAATCAGCTCGGCGTCCTTCTTACCGACGGCTTTGCGCAGGACGTCCGCCTCGGCGAGCGAAATGCCAGCCAGCGTCTGCGCAATGCGCATCACCTGCTCCTGGTAGGTGATGACGCCGTAGGTGGTCTCGAGAATCGGCTTGAGCTCGGGGAGAATGTAGGAGACCGGCTCCTCACCGCGCTTCCGGCGCATGTACACCTTGTGCATCCCTGCGTCGAGCGGGCCCGGGCGCATCAACGCATTCGCCGCCACGAGATCGTCGAAGCGATCGGCGCGGATGCTCTTCAGCATGTCGGTCGCGAGCGGGGACTCGAACTGGAACACGCCGACGGTTCTGCCAGCGCGGAGCATCAGGTAGGTGTCGGCATCGTCGAGCGGAAGCGCGTTGAGGTCCGGCGCCGAGCCGGTGCGCTCGCGGATTCCGCGCAGCGCGTCGCTGATGACGGTGAGGGTCGTGAGGCCGAGGAAATCCATCTTGAGCATGCCAGCGTGCTCGAGCGCGGTCATGTCGTACTGTGTTACGACGACGGAATCCTCGTTGCCATTGGACGATCCCGAGCCTTTCGATGCCTGGGTGCAGATCGGGACGTAGTCGTCGAGGGGTCCCGGCGCGATGACGACCCCGGCGGCGTGCACACCAGCGTGGCGCGAGAGGCCTTCCAGCCTTATCGCGTAGTCGAGGAGGCGGCGGTAGCGCTCCTTCCGCTCCTTCACTTCGCGGCCGTCGTCCTTGCGCGTCGTGTAGAACTCCCGAATCTCGGGAATCCGCTCGATCGCTTCCTTGACGGTGAGCGAAAAGTTGGGATGGTTCGGCACGAGCTTGGCGAGATAGTCGGTCTCGGCCGGACTGAAGCCCAGGGTGCGGCCCACGTCCTTGATGGCGGCGCGGGATTTCAACGTCCCGAAGGTGATGATCTGGCCGACCGAATCGCGTCCATATTTCTGGCGCACGTACTCGATGACTTCGCCGCGCCGCTCGAAGCAGAAGTCGACGTCGATGTCGGGCATCGACACCCGCTCCGGATTGAGGAAGCGCTCGAAGAGCAGATCGAACTTGAGCGGGCAGATGTCAGTAATGCGGAGCGAGTAGGCGACGAGCGAGCCGGCAGCGGATCCGCGGCCCGGGCCGACGGGAATTCCCTTGTCGCGCGCGGCCCTGATGAAGTCGGCAACGATGAGGAAGTAGCCGGCGTATCCGGTCTTGGTGATGACGCCCAGCTCGTAGTCGAGCCGCTCCCGGACGTTGGCGGGGAGCGGGGCTCCGTAACGCTCGACCGCTCCTTCTTCGGCCAGGCGGACTAACAGCTCGTTCTCAGTCTCGACTCCCGGGGGGAGGGGAAAGGACGGGACCCGGTACTGCTTGGAGAACTGGATCGCAGTCTCGTCCGCGATGCGCAGGGAATTCTCGAGAACATCCTTGCGTCCGGGGAACGCCTCGGCGATCTCGGGCGCGCTCTTGAAGTAGAGGCCCTCGTCGTAGTGCATCCGGTTGGTGTCGGAGTAGTCCTTGCCGAGCCCGATGCAGAGGAGGATGTCGTGCGCGTCGTGATCGTCGCGGGTGAGGAAGTGCGCGTCGTTGGTGGCAAGCACGGGGAGACTCAACTCCTCGGCCAGCTGGAAAACGCGGCGGTTCAAGGTCGCCTGGTTCTCGGAATCGTGGGCCTGGACCTCGAGGTAGTAGCGATCGCGGAAAACGTCGGCGTACCAGGACGCAACCGCGCGAGCCTGGTCGTACTCGTCGGAGAGCAGGTGGTGCGCGATCTCGCCGGCCATGCAGGCGGAGGAGACGACGATGCCTTCGCTGTATTTGGCGAGCAGCTCCCGATCGACTCGAGGCTTGGCGTAGAAGCCTTCCGTGTAGGCGAGGGAGGAGAGCTTGACTAGATTCTTGTACCCGGTCGCGTTCTGGGCGAGGAGGATGAGGTGGTAGTAGGGTTTGCCCCGATCACCTCCGATGCGGTCGCGGGCGCGTCTATCGCCCGGTGCGACATAGGCTTCCATGCCGATGATCGGCTTGAGCCCCGCTTTTTTGGCCTTTTCCTGGAATTCCCACGCCCCGTGAAGGTTACCGTGATCGGTTATAGCGAGGGCGGGCTGTTCGAACTCCAGGGCTCTATTGATGAGATCGTCGATGCGGTTTGCACCGTCGAGAAGCGAGTATTCAGAGTGGCAATGGAGGTGGACGAAGGACACATGATAAGAATATGCGACGCGGTATCCTCGCGATAGCGGTTTCTGCGGCTCTGTTAGGTCTAATCTCTGCTCCCACAGCTTGTTACCTCAGTCGTGGGGCGTGGGAGGAGGCCAAGATATTGAGTCGGCGTCAGCCGATTTCTGAGATCGTGGCGGATCCGAGGACTTCGAAGGAGTCGCGAGCGAAGCTGAAGGTGGTTTTGGCGGCCCGTCAGTACGCAAGAGATAGCCTTCGGCTAAGAACTAAAGACAGTTTTACGACATATTCGCGCCTGGATCATGACACGCTAGTGCTGGTCGTATCCGCCGCCTACCGAGACACACTGAAGCCCTATACCTGGTGGTTTCCGATCGTCGGAAGAGTTCCGTACAAAGGCTACTTCGATTTCGATGCGGCGAAGCGGGATGCGAAGAATCTCGCGGCCGATGGGTTCGATGTGTACGTCCGGCCCTCCGATGCATTCAGCACGCTCGGGTTTTTCAACGATCCGTTGCTCAACACCACGCTCAAGGGTGACTCGCTCGATCTCGCCAACACGGTGATTCACGAGCTGACGCACAACACCTTCTACGCATCGGGTCAGGCGCCGTTCAACGAATCCTTTGCGATGTTCGTGGGAGCGCGTGGAGGGGCGGCCTTCTTCAGGTCGCGGGGCCAGGAAGCAGCGGCAGCCAGGCTCGACGCGCAGTGGGAAGACGACAAGGTACTGGCGAGCTTCTGGTCGAGGGTGATCAAGTCGCTCGACTCAGCGTACGCGGCACATTCGGCGAGCAAAGAGGCGCGGATCGCGGCGCGTGATACAGTTTATCTGAGGGCCCGAGCCGCTCTCATCTCGGAGATTGCTCCGGCGCTCAAGACGATCAGCCCGCGCTATGCGGAGCGAGTTCCGCTGGACAATGCTTCGCTGCTCGCGCGGCGCGTGTACGCGAGCGATCTCGACGTCTTCGATCGAGTCTACGACAAGGAGGGGCGCGATCTCAAGCGCACGATTGGCCGGATCATATCACTGGCCAAATCGAATCAGAAGCAGCCGATTGTGGCGCTCAGGCAATGGGTCGGTGCAGATGCCAAGTAAGCATCACGCCGTTCCACTGGTACCGATGACCGTCTGAAACATGGTCTTCGCCGCGCGCACAAAAAAATCTCTTGACCTCGTGAGATTCCAGCCTAACTTGCAGCTTCGATAGGCGGGACTGCTACCCCTTTGGCCGCTCCATTATGATCGAAGGTTGGGACCAGACGCCTGCAGTTCAGGATCGTCCGTGACGTCGGTCTCTGATCGCAGAGTGGCAGAGCGACCTCCAGTCGCCGCCCGCTAGCAGCTGTTCTACGAGCTCGGCGTCCACCTGTGAATGCACCTAATACAACCTTCCCTTTTTCTTGCATCCGAGCAAAAGGTCCTGCCACGCTCGACTACGCCCATCCGGCTTTCTACGACCGCGCTCTCGTCGCGTCGTTCAGAGTTCGCCGTGACAATTCGTCGCGGTGCCATTTCTCATGGAGAAGCACTGGAGGAAGTATGACCCACCTTGTTAGGAAATTGTTGGTTTTCTGTGTCACCGTTGGCGGAATGCTGGCATGGGTTACCACGACGGCTCGAGCACAGGACGGTGGGACGATCAGCGGGCGTGTAATCGACGCCACGACGAACGCTCCCATCCCGTCCGCGCAGGTCCAAATCGTCGGCACAGCCCGAGGCGGCGTAACGGCCGAAGATGGACGATTCCGGATCCCGAGCGTCCGGCCTGGCGTCTACCAGGTGCGCGTCCTGCGCATCGGCTACCAGGCTGGTACGCAGAGTGTCACGGTAGGCAACACGCAGGCAATCAGCCTCGAGTACAGTCTCACTCCTGTCGCCGTCACTCTCGACCAGGTCGTGACACTGGCGACGGGCGAGACGACGAGAAAGCGTGAGCAGGGAAATGTCGTCGGCACACTGACGCCGGAGCCCTCGACGCTCGCGACTGCGGGCAACATGAGCCAGCTTCTCACGGGCCGTGTTCCCGGAGTGGATGTCGCGAGTCCTGGCGGCACAATCGGCTCGAGTGCCCGCTTTCGCATTCGAGGGGCCAGCTCTTTGTCGCTGTCCAACGACCCCCTTTTGATAGTCGATGGTGTGCGTGTCGATAACAACTCGGCGTCGTCGACGATTGCCGTAGGCGGTCAGATTCCCTCGCGCTTCAACGACATCAATCCTGAGGACATCGAGAAGATCGACATCATCAAGGGTCCCGCGGCCGGCGCCCTCTTCGGCACAGCTGCGGCGAACGGTGTGATCCAGATCACGACCAAGAAGGGGCGTTCCGGCCAGACCCGCTTCACAGTGTTTGGGGAGTCGGGCAGCATCCGCAACGTTACGTCGTTCCCAAGAAACTATGCATGGGTCGGGACCACTACCGCGGGGAATCGCACCACGAACTGCAACCTCGACAGCCAGACCCGCGCGTTGTGCACGGCGAATCCGGACTCGCTGGTCAGCTTCAGTCCGCTGGCCCAGTACAGCCCGTTCATAGACGGTCAGCGTGGCGCGTACGGTGTAAGCGCCATCGGCGGCAACGATCGGGTGACCTACTACGTGGGCGGGAACTACGATCGGCAGCAGGGCGTATTCGATGCGAATACCGACCAACGCGTCGGTGGGCGCGCCAATGTCACCGCCCAGCTAACCGACAATTGGAACATACAACTCGGGACCAACTACCTCGCCGATCACTTGAGACTGCCGCAGGATGACAACAACACCCTGGGCATTGTTTCGGCTGGCCTACTTGGAAGCGCTTTTGACGATTCAACTCCTGGAAAGCCGTGCGTCTCGAATACTGGCGCCATTCTGGTTTGCGCACACGGGTATCTGAACGGCCAGACACCGCAGGCGCTGGAGGCCGTGTGGCAAACGCGGCAGGACATCCAACGTTTCCAGAACAGCATCACCAGCAACTATCAGCCGCTTCATTGGCTGAAGGCGACAGGCACTTTCGGCCTCGACTACCTGGGCCGATGGGATAACGAGATAATCCCGCCCGCCTCGGTGTTTTTCGGGTCCTTGCCTGATGGGCAGCGTAGTTCCAATCCATACTCGATCTACACCTACACCGCCCAAGGCAACTTGAGCGGCACATGGGCGCCGACCACGACGATCTCGACAACGACAACGGTGGGCACGCAGTTCAACAAGGCGCTTGTCCGCGGCACACAGGCATTCGGCGCCGGGCTGCTCGGCGGGACATCGTCTCTCGCCGGGACTACGCTGCGGTTCGCGGTCAGCGAAGTGAGCACCGACAACAAGACCCTCGGATACTTCGCATCCGAGGAGCTCGGCTGGAGGGACCGCGTTTTCCTGAATGCCGCTTTTCGAAACGACAAAAACAGCGCCTTCGGTCAAAGCTTCGGATCGATCACCTATCCGTCGTACGGCGCGTCGTGGGTAGTCAGCGACGAGTCGTTTTTCCCCAAGATCAACGTGTTGAGCTCTTTGCGCCTGAGAGCAGCGAACGGTCGATCGGGCCGGCAGCCGAATTTCCGTGACGCAATCACGTTTTTCAACGCGTCAACCGTGACGGTCTCCGGCACGGACGCTCCCGGTATCGCGATCGGCGGTACTGGAAATATTGCGCTTCGTCCCGAGCGCTCAGCCGAAACAGAGCTCGGTTTCGACATGGGGCTCATCGGACAGCACGTCAATTTCGAGTACACGCACTACAACAAGAAGACCGACGACTTGTTGATCGCCGTCCCATTGGCGCCGAGTCTGGGCCTCAGCGTCAGCCAGTTCCAGAACCTCGGCACGGTGCGCAACGTCGGCAACGAGATCTCGTTGCAGGCGAATGTCTTCGATACGAGGCCGGTGGCGTTCGATTTCGGAGTCAGTGCGTCCAACAATGACAACACGCTACTCTCGTTGGGCTTCCTTCCGGGAACGACCACGCCGGTTCCACCGATCATCGTGAACACGCAGCAGAAGCAGGTTGTCGGCGCGCCGCTGGGCAGCTACTGGCAACGACCGTACACCTTCGCCGACGCGAACGGAGATGGTATCATCGCACGAAGTGAAATCAAGCTCGGGGACACGGCCGTATATCTCGGCAACATTCTGCCAAAACGGGAATACTCGGTCTCACCGAGCATGACGTTCTTCAAGATGTTGAGAGTCTCGGCGCTGGTGGATCACAAGGGCGGCTTCAAGCTGTTCGACAACACGCGTCGTTTTCACTGCAGCTTCGGCTCGTGCCAGGAGGCGTTCGACAAGTCGATGCCGCTGGCGGACCAGGCGGCGTCGATCGCAATCGCACTCGGTACCGATGCGGGCTACATCGAAAGCGCGGCCTTTACCAAGCTACGCGAGCTTTCGTTCACGTTGTTGGCTCCGGATCGCTTTGCGGAGCGTATGGGAGTCCAGAACATCGACTTCACAATCGCAGGGCGAAACCTGAAGACCTGGACCAATTACAAGGGATTTGATCCGGAAGTGAATGCCGTTGCCGGAGCGAACTTCAGTACGCAGGAGTTTCTCACCATCCCGCCTTCGCGGACGTGGACGGCGCGCATAAATGTCACTTTCTAACCTTTACCGACCGAGCGACCAATCAATGAAGAATAGAATTCTCGCCCGTCGGCACGCGAGCCGGTTGGGCATTCTTACCATGCTCGCAGCATGCGGAGCCGTGTTGCTGAGCAGTTGTGATAGCAAAAAGATTCTGGCTGTGACTGATCCAGACGTCGCCAAGCCGGCGAATCTGGACAACCTAGCCGCACTTCCCGCCCTCAGGGCGGGCGCGATAGGTGCTTTCGGAATTTCGTACGATGGAGTGGCCTCCGACGAGGAGCAGGTGCAGCTGTCCGGATCGTTGTCCGATGAATTGATCAACACCGAGACGTTCCCAACCCGGATCGAGTTCGATCAGCGCGCACAAACGATCGGGAACACCAGCCTGGTGGGAACATTTCTGGACCTCAATCGCGCCAGAGGTCTGTCCCAACGCGCCATCGCTGGAGTCCAGAAATTTGCGAAGGTTGCCGCAGACAGCGTGGGATTTCCTGAGGTGCTTGCGCTCGGCGGCCTCACGTACGTGCTGTTCGCGGAGAACTACTGCGGCGCAGTTCCTGTGAGCGTGGCGAACGACGATGGGACGTTTACATATGGCGCTCCGCTTACCGTGAATCAACAACTCGACAGCGCCATATCGAAGTTCAACCAGGCGCTCGCCGTGGGAACTCCGCTTACGGCGACGTTCAAGCAGCTGGCGCAGATCGGGAAAGGGCGCGCGTTGCTGGACAAAGGCGATTACGCGAACGCAGCCTTGGCAGTCGCAGGTGTATCCACAACTTTCCAGTACATCTACCAGCACTCAGCAACCACAACGGGTCAGAACAACGGGACATGGTCGCTCACTGCCAACGTTGCCCGATACGGTGTTGCGGGTTTAAAGGGCGGGAATGGTTTGCCATATCAACAAGATGGGAATACCAAGACGGTAGGATTTGACCCGCGCGTTGCTAACACGGTACGAGTGGCCAACAGCGGACACGGGTTCGACAACGGTGTCCCGGGCGGAGAGCTGCAGTTCGTGCAGCAGAAATATCCCCTGCGCCCTTCACCGATAACGATCGCCGACGGCGTAGAGGCGCGTTTGATTGAGGCAGAGGCGGCGCTCCAAACGGATCCCGTCGCGGCTCTCGGGATCTTGAATGGACTGCGCAGCAACGCCGCGCTTCTTACACTGCGAGGATATCCGGCGGGCTCGCTTCCGCCGCTGACCCTCCAGGCCACCGCGGCCGCCCAGGTGGATCAGCTATTCAAGGAGCGCGCATACTGGCTGTTTCTGACGTCACACCGGCTAGGCGACATGCGTCGCCTGATCCGGCAGTACCTTCGTGCCCCGGAGACAATCTTTCCGACGGGCGCCTACTTCAAGGGTGGCACGTACGGCACCGACGTCAATTCGCCTGTCCCGCAACGTGAGCAGAACAACCCGAGCTACACAGCGGGCTCCTGCAAGCAGAACGAAGCCTAGCCTGACGGTTCGGAAGAGCTAGTCCAGATGTGAACGAGGCGCCAGAAATCATCCTGGCGCCTCGTTGCGCATCGTCTCGCGTGAGCCCGGACCTCGACAGGGTGGGGACATGCTTCTTCGTGCAGCTCTGGACTGCTTACGATCCTGACCGGGTGTGAATGTAGATTACGCCCGCGCTGGCGTTAGTTCCTTCAACGCTCGTTCCCCTCGATCCCCCACGCAACTCGATTCTATCGATGGCATCCGTGGCCATCTGTTGCAGCACATCGACGGACGAGAGACGCGCGCCGTCTACGATTACGAGCGGGGCCTCGGAGCTTGCCAGCGCGATGCTGCTGCGGCCTCTGTGTCCGTGAATCGACACCGCACGCCCCGATCGGTCCTCAACATAGGTGTACCGCGGGACGAGCTGTCGCAACAACTCCCACGCATTCGACGCGTGCTGAGCGTCTATCTGATCGGAATTAATAACAAGATCACCGAAACGGGATCCGTTATCATCAGACCTGCGAGGTGGGCTTGTGGCACACGCGGAAGTCGTCGCGAGATAAGACGCGGCCAATAAGATCGCGGTGAGCCGGGCGTGTTGCATTCAGACCTCTGTGCACATCGTGCGCGCAACTTCGCAAACGATAGCGCCCTGCACACGGCCGCGCTACAGAAACCTTCGGACAGAGGCGCTACGCCCCGAACCGGCCTCTCAATAGAGCGCGGAGATCTAGTAGCGGTGCGTTTCTCGGCTCTTCGGCGGGGGCGGGCACGTTGTCCGTGCCGAGTGCTACCCGCTGCATGTTGTCGCGAACCTCGCGATCAAAGAAGCGGCACAACTGGTCGAGAGAGTAGTCGGAGCCTCGACGCGACGAGTAGGCGTTGAGCGGGTAGGACACGCTCAGATGATTGCGGGCGCGGGTGAGCGCGACGTACATCAGCCGGCGCTCCTCTTCCGTCTCTTCGTCGTCGTTGAGACAGCGCGCGGACGGAAACCAGCCGTCGACTGCCCAGATGACGAACACCGCGTCCCACTCCTTTCCCTTGGCTGAGTGAGCCGTGCTGAGAATCAGACAGTCGTTCTCTTCGCGAGTCCCGGTGGCGAGGTCCTGCGTCGCCTGCGGCGGCTCGAGCGCGAGCGCGGAGAGAAATGCGGCACGATCGGGATAGCCGGCGGCGATGGTCTGCAGTTGGTCGAGATCAGCCAGGCGCGGCTCTACCTTGTCGTAGCGCTCGCGGAGAATGTTGTCGTACAGCAACCGAACGCGCGCGATATCGGCGGCGACCTGCGCCTCGTCCTGAGTCGGCCCCGAGCGGAGGCCGTCGAGCAAGCCGACGAGCGCGGCGTGCGCGGCTCTCGCCCTGGGCGGCGGACTGTAGCGGCCAAAGGCGGTCGATTCCCACGCCGCTGAGGCCATCGCGTCGATCGCGGCGCGCGCGGTAGCATCTCCGATTCCGGGGAGCAGGAGCAGCAGCCGATACCAGCTCACCTCGTCACGCGGGTTCTCGATGATGCGGAGGAACGCCAGCACGTCCTTTACGTGCGCTGCCTCCAGGAACTTGAGCCCGCCCCACTTCTCGAATGGAATCTTGCGGTTGGTGAGCTCGATCTCCAGGTCGGCAGACATGTATCCGGCTCGGAACAGCACCGCGATCTCGCGCAGCGGAGTTCCTTCTTCGTGCAGCTCGAGGATCCGATCGACGACGAACTGCGTCTGCTGCTGCTCGTCGCGTGCCGTGACGAGCCAGGGTGCTTCGCCTCCCGTTCGCTCGGTCCAGAGATTCTTGGTGAACCTTTCCGCCGCGCGTGAGATGAGGGTGTTGGTGACGCTCAGGATCGGCTGGGTCGAGCGGTAGTTCTGTTCCAGCGCGACGACCGTCGCGCCGGCGAACTGCTTCGGGAACTCGAGGATGTTCCTGAAGTGCGCGCCGCGGAACGAGTAGATGCTCTGCGCGTCGTCTCCCACGACCGTGATGTTGCTGTGCGCCTTGCACATTCCGCGAAGGATCCGCGCCTGGAGCACGTTCGTGTCCTGATATTCGTCCACGAGGATGTGGTCGTACAGCCCGGAGATAGTTTTCCCGAGCTCAGGCGAGGCCTCGAGCAGCAGAGCCCAGAAGAGGAGAAGGTCGTCGTAGTCGACGAGATTCCGCTCCTGCTTCCGGCGCGTATAGTCCGCGTAAATCTTGCAGAGATCCTCGAGGTAATCGACGAACTGCGGGTAATCATCGCGAACTACGTCTTCGATGGAAATTCCGGTATTGATGTGTCTGGAGTACACATACTGGAGTGTCTCCTTCTTCGGGAAGCGCTTCGACTTGGCGGCGTAGCCCAGGTGGGCGCGCGAGAGCTGCATCAGATCGGCGGAGTCGCCCTGATCCATGATGGTGAAGTCTTTCGCCAAACCGGCCGCCTGTCCGTAGCGGCGGAGCAGCCGGTGCGCCGTCGCGTGGAAGGTTCCACCGCTCACCCGCTTGCTGTTGCTGCCTACGAGTCTTTCGGCCCGGGACAACATCTCCTGCGCCGCCCTGCGCGTGAACGTCAGCAGCAGTATCCGCTCGGCCGGCACTCCACGCTCGATCAGATGCGCCACCCGGTACACGAGCGCGCGCGTCTTCCCGGTGCCGGCACCGGCGATGATGAGGAGCGGGCCATCGCCGTGCGTTGCGGCGGCGGCCTGTTGCGGATTCAGCTCTGATGCGAAATCGCGCAGGGTGCCCGTCGACTCGGCTCGCGGTCGAGGAGGATAGACCTTTAGCGTTTCGGTCACGCGACTAGCGTTTCGGTCACGCGACGGTTTCGAGCAACGTCGCGCGCGAGGTAATCACCGCCGTTAGATCGAACGCCTCCGCGAACTTGGCGGTCACTCGATCGCGCACGTCCTGCATTGAGATTTCTTCCAGGCCCAGCTCACGGGCTATCGATGTCATGACCACGCCGTCGATTCCGCATGGAACGATGAGATCGAAATAGGAGAGATCGGTCGTGACATTGAGGGCGAAGCCATGCCAGGTGACCCAGTCGCGGGCGTGCACTCCGATCGAGGCGATCTTCTTCCCCTGCGTCCACACTCCAGTGTACGCGGTGTTCCGCTCGCCGGGAATGCCGTAGTCGGCGAGTGAATTGATGAGCGCTTCCTCGATCTTCCTCAGGTACCAGTGCAGATCCTGCCGGTGGCGCTTGAGATCGATGATCGGATATCCCACGAGCTGTCCCGGCCCGTGAAAGGTGACGTCCCCGCCGCGCTCGACCTCGAACAACTCCACGCCCTTGTTCTGGAGAAATTCCGGTGACGCGACGAGATGCTTTTGTTTCGATGATCGGCCGAGTGTGACCACCGGCGGATGCTCGACGAGAAGAAGGAGGTCCTGCGGGATTGCTCCGGAGATTCTGTCTCGCGCCAGGCTACGCTGCAGCTCGAGCGCTTCCACGTAGCCCAATTGGCCCAGTGGGACTGCCCATAACTCGCGCTCAGCCACGGTGCATCACCTAAATCACGCGTGTATGACTTTGCCGAGTGAGTCGAGAGCGGCCTCGGCGATAGCTTCGGAGAGGGTAGGGTGGGCGTGAATCGCCAGATCGACCTCTTCGACGGTGAACTCATTCTCTCGCGCGACGGCCAGCTCGTGGATCAACTCGGTAGCGTGCGCGCCGATGATGTGTGCGCCCAGGATCTCGCCGTACTTGGCGTCCCGGATGATCTTGACGAATCCTTCGGTCTCGCCGGCGGTGCGGGCACGTCCATTCGCGGAGAACGGGAATTTGCCGACCTTGTAATCGATCTTCTTTTCCTTCACCTGCGCCTCGGTCATGCCGATCGATGCGACCTCTGGGTGGCAGTAGGTCGCGTTCGGGATGTTGCCGTAATTGACCGGGTGGACATTCTTCTGCCCCGCGAGGAACTCCGCGAACACGACGCCTTCGCGCTGGCCTTTGTGGGCGAGCATCGGTGGACCGGCGACGTCGCCGATCGCGTAGATGCCTTTCGCGGACGTTTCCATGCGCTCGTTGATCTTGATGAAGCCCCGGTCGGTGAGCTGGATTCCAGCTTCCTTGATGCCGATGTCCTCGATGTTGGGCGCGCGTCCCGCTGCGACGAGGACTTTCTCGACCTCGAGGCTTTGCTTCTTGCCACCGACCTCGATGCTCATCGTCACGGAAGTCTTGCCGACCTTGACGTCGCCGATTTTGGCGGCGGGCAGCACGTCGATCTTCCGCTTCTTGAAGCTTCTCGCCAATTCGGCGCCGCAGTCCGCGTCTTCGAGGGGGAGGATGCCGGGAAGCACTTCGATGAGAGTGACCTGGGTGCCGAAAGCGGTGAAGACATCGGCGAATTCGCAGCCGACAGCGCCGGCGCCGATGATCGCCATCGTCTTCGGAGCCTTCTCGAGAATGAGAGCTTCGTCGGAAGAGATGACGGTGGTCTTGTTCAGCTCTAGTCCGATTTGCGGGAGTCCCTTGACCCGCGAGCCGGTGGAGATCACGATCGCCTTTTTCGCTTCGTGCTTCTCCTCCTTTCCGTCGGCTTTCACGGACACCGAGTTCTTTCCCGCGATTTTCGCGGTGCCCTTGATCCAGGTGATTTTGTTCTTCTTGAAAAGGAACTCGACGCCCTTCGAGTTCTGCGTGCTCACCGCGCGCGAGCGTTTCATGGCGACGCCGTAGTCGAGCTTCACATCGCTAACTGTGACGCCGAATTCAGCTGCGTGCGTCACCTTTGTCGCGATTGAAGCTGATTCGAGGAGAGCCTTGGCGGGAATGCAGCCCCAGAGAACGCAGGTGCCGCCCAAGCCCTCGCGCTCGACGACAGCGACTGACATGCCGAGCTGGGCGCAGCGGATGGCGCCCACGTAACCGGCGGGGCCGCCTCCAATAAAGATCACGTCGAAAGAAGCCATTTCTTTAGTTGGTAGGTTGAAAAGAGATCTCGGCTAAATCTAGCTACTCGAGTTGCAGTCGCAGTCTTTGCCGTTAGATGATCAGACTAAGCGGATTTTCAACGTATCTCTTCAGCGTCTGGAGGAACTTCGCTCCGGTCGCGCCGTCGATCACCCGGTGGTCGCAGCTCATGGTGACGCGCATGCGCTGGCGGATTTCCAGTGCCCCGTCGATCACGACGGGCTTCTCCTCCACGCCGCCGATGGCGAGAATGCCGACCTCGGGCGGGTTGATGATTGCCGTGAACTGATCGATCCCGAACATGCCGAGGTTGGAGACGGAGAAGGTCGAGCCGGTGTATTCCTCCGGCATGAGCTTGCGCTCGCGGGCTTTTTTGGCCAGGTCGCGCGCCTTCTCCGAGATCTCCCACATCGTCATCCGGTCGGCGTCGAACAGGACCGGCGTGATGAGTCCGTCTTCTACCGCGACCGCCATCGCGACGTGAATCCTGTTGAAGTGGCGGATCTTGTCGTTGAGCCAGTGCGCGTTGACTTCGGGATGCTCGGCGAGCGAGAGCGCAACCGCTTTGATGACGATGTCGTTGAAGGAGACCTTGTACTGGTCCCCCATCTCCAGCAGCTGGGTGCGCATCTCCGCGGCGCGCGTGGCATCGAATTCGGCGGTGAGGAAGAAAGTCGGAACGGGGCCGTTCGACTCGGCGAGACGACGCGCGATCGTCTTTCTGATCTGTGTGAGCGGGATGTCCTTGAAGTCGCCCTCGGTCGCCAGCCTCTCGGCGGCAGCCGAACGCGCGGCTCCGGCGGAAGCCTTCGCGTTTTCGATGTCACGCTTGACGATGCGGCCTCCGGGACCCGAGCCTTGGATTCCGCCCAGCTGGATTCCCTTGTCGCTGGCGAGCCTGCGTGCCAGCGGTGAGGAGCGCTGGCGTCCGCCCGGAGTCGCAGTAGCGCCCGGGCGCGCACCATTGCCCTTGGGCGGCGGCGGCGCGGTCGGTCGTGGCGGCGACGCGGACTGAGGTGCTGGGGGAGCGCCAGCCGCGGGGCCGGCAACTTTCTGCTGCTGCGGCGGTGTCGACGCTTCGCTTTGAGACTGGTCAGACGACTGCGGAACCGCACTTTGTTGCGCAGGCTTAGCCGACGCTGCGGCCGGCGTCGAGGCGGTGGCCGGCACCGCGGCGCCGATGATCGCGTCGATGTTCTCGTCCGGAGTCCCGATAACCGCGAGCAGAGTTCCGACAGGGGACGCATCCCCTTCATTCGCCAGACGCTTGCGAAGCACGCCATCGCCGCGGGCGACCAGCTCCATCACCGCCTTGTCGGTCTCGACCTCGGCCAGCACGTCTCCGGCCTTGACCTGATCGCCCTCGTTCTTGTTCCATTTGACGAGGCGGCCTTCCTCCATTGTCGGCGAGAGCGCCTCCATCGTGACTTTCGTTGCCATAGTCGCTCAGTCGAGGTACATGACTTTCTTGATCGCCGCGACCGTCTTGCCGGCGTCGGGCTTCGCCGCTCTCTCGAGGTTCTTGGCGTAAGGCATTGGCACGTCTTCCTGGTGCACTCGGAGCACTGGTGCATCGAGATCGTCGAAGCATTCGCGCTGGATGAAATCGACGACCTGCGATCCCATGCCGCAGATCTCCCAGCCCTCTTCGAGAACGACGGCCCGATTTGTCTTCTGAACCGAGCGCGCGATCGCCTCGACATCGATGGGCCGCACGGTGCGGAGATCGACGACGTCGATGTTGATTCCTTCCTTGGCGAGGTCGTCGGCGACTTTCATCGCGATGAGAGCCATTTTTCCGTGTGTGATCACGGAGCAGTGGTCGCCTTTGCGCTTCAGCTCCGCCACACCGAGGGGAACAATGTGCTCACCCTCGGGCACTTCGCCCTTGGTGTTGTAGAGCATCTCGCTCTCGAGGAAGACGACGGGGTTGTCGTCGCGGATGGCGGACTTGAGGAGTCCCTTCGCGTCGGCTGGCGTGGCGGGCGTGCAAACTTTCAATCCCGGGATATGCGCAAGCCAGCTCTCCCACGCCTGCGAGTGCTGCGCCCCCAGCTGCAGCGCCGCGCCGTTCGGCCCGCGGAAAACCATCGGCACCTTGAACTGACCGCCCGACATGTAGAGCATCTTGGCGGCGGCATTCACCACTTCGTCGAGAGCGAGGAGCGCGAAGTTCCAGGTCATGAACTCGACGATCGGGCGGAGTCCTACCATCGCCGCACCGATGCCGACGCCGACGAAGCCGAGCTCGGTGATTGGCGTATCGACGATTCGCATGGGGCCGAACTCGTCGAGAAGTCCCTTCGAGATTTTGTACGCGCCGTTGTACTGCGCGACCTCTTCTCCCATGAGGAAGACGCGGTCGTCGCGCTGCAGCTCCTCGCGAAGCGCCTGGGTCAGTGCGTCTCTGTAAGTGACTACTGCCATATCAGGAGCTCGTGTCCGTGTAGACGTCGGTGTAGAGCTTCTCGAGCGCGGGCTCGGGGCTGGCCTCGGCGAAGTCCCACGCGTCCTGCGCGATCGCCTTCGCTTCGTCGTCGAGCTTGTGCATCTCGCCTTCGGTCAGCTCGCCTCCCTCGAAGATCCTGTTGTGCAGGAGGAGGATTGGATCGCGCTTCATGTTCTCTTCCAGCTCGTCCTTGGTGCGGTACGTGCCGCTCACCGCGTCCGACATCGAGTGGCCCATGAAGCGGTATGTTCTCATCTCGATCAGGGTCGGTCGCTTCTCCTTTCTCGCGCGCTCGGTCGCGCGCGCCATGCAGTCGCGCACAGCGAAGACGTCCTGGCCATCGACCGACTCGCCCTGCATTCGATAGCCTTTCGCGCGGATGAGCACGTCTTCGTTCGCGGTCGAGCGCGAGATCGCCGTGCCCATGCCGTAACGGTTGTTCTCGATGATGAAGATGACGGGGAGATCCCACAAGGAAGCCAGGTTCAACGCTTCATGGAACGCGCCGATGTTGACGGCCGCCTCTCCGAAGAAGCAGACGCAGACCTGATTGCCGCGACGATACTTGATTGCGAATCCGACGCCGGCCGCGATAGGAACGTGTCCACCGACGATGGCGTGTCCGCCCAGGAAGTTCGTCTTGGCATCGAAGATGTGCATGGAGCCGCCCTTGCCGCCCGAGCAACCGGTGGCCCGGCCGAACAACTCCGCCATGACCGCGCGGGGGCTCACTCCGCGAGCGAGCGCCTGCCCGTGATCGCGGTACGCGGTGATCACGTAATCGTCGGGACGGATCATCGACATCACGCCGGCCGAGATCGCTTCCTGTCCGATGTAGAGGTGGCAGAAGCCGCCGATCTTTCCGAGTGCGTACGCCTCGGCGCAGCGCTCCTCGAAGCGTCGCTGGAGGAGCATCGAATGGAGCAACTCGCGCCGGATCTCCGGCGTCGTTCCAGCGAGCGCGTTCGCGGGCGCGGCGTCAGCGCCGTTGTCGCTGGGCGCGCCTTTCTCTTTCTGCTTCTGCGCGGGTGCGCGCTTCGCTTCAGTGCTCATACGCCGGCCGCCTGCACCTGCTCCCACGCGTGGTAGCTGGAGCGAACGAGCGGGCCTGACTCAACGTGCCGAAATCCCATTTCCATTCCAATCTCGTACAGTTTTCTGAATTCCTGCGGAGTGTAATAGCGATCGAGCGTGATGTGCGCGTCGGACGGTCTGAGGTACTGTCCAAGGGTAAGGATATCGACGTCGACTTCGCGGAGATCGCGCATAACCGCGACGACTTCCTCGATTGTCTCACCCATCCCGAGAATCATACCAGTCTTGGTCGGAATGTCGGGCGCAATGTGTTTGGCGTATCGGAAGATCTCCATCACCCTCGCGTAACGACCTCCAGGTCGGGCCTTCTTGTAGAGTCGAGGCACGGTCTCGGTGTTGTGATTGTAGATCTCGGGCGCGGCCTCGAGGACGGTGCGAATACTGTCCTCGTTGCCCTGAAAATCCGGGACCAGGACCTCGACCGAGCAACCCGGAGTCCGTTCGTGGATCTGGCGGATCGTCTCGGCGAAAACCCAGGCGCCGAAGTCGGGTAGATCGTCGCGATCGACCGAGGTTATCACCGCATGCTGAAGTCCCATCTCGGCGATTGCCTGCGCGACGCGATAGGGCTCGGCGATGTCGTACTTGGTTGGGCGGCCGTGGGCGACGGCGCAGTAGGCGCAGTTGCGGGTGCAGACGTCGCCGAGGATCATGAACGTGGCAGTGCCGTGTTCCCAGCATTCGCCGACGTTGGGGCAGTGCGCTTCTTCGCACACGGAATGGAGATTGAGCTCCCCCATTAAGTGCTTGAGCCGCATGTAGTTGGGGCCGCCCGGCGCCTTCACCTTGAGCCACGAGGGTTTTCGCTCGGGGAGCGGCTCGGCGCGGTGACGCCCCATGATCTGATAGAGAGTGTCTGGCATCTTTGGCGGCTCGCGGGGGAGAAATCCGTCGAACTCAGGCAATCTACATCAAAAACGGTCGGGGCGAAATTGTGACAGGTCGTGGCTAAGTGGTGATTCTGTCACGAGATCGGCGACTAAATCCCCCGTCAGGGGGGCCATGAGCACGCCATTGCGCGAATGACCGCACGCATAGATGAGCGACGGGTGCTCCGGATCGAGGCCGAGTATGGGCAGCATGTCGGGAGTGATCGGGCGCAGGCCCGCCCACGCGTCGGCCCTTTGCGCGGACGCGAGGCTCGGACAAATCTCTTCCGACGCCGTGCGGACTTTTTTCACGCCGCTCGCAGTGGTGCTCGAATCGAAACCGACGTTCTCCATTGTGCTGCCGCCGATTGTCATATCCCCGCGCGGAACCACGTAGCCGCGAGGTCCGTAGGCGACGTGGCGGAGCGGAGAGGCTGAATAAGACACGAGCTGCCCACGCGCCGGTTCCACAGCTCGGGCGAAGCGCGCTCCGGAAAGTTTTCCTGCCCATGCACCGGCGGCGATGACGACGCGGCGAGCGGTGTGTTGCGCTCCCGATTCAGTTCTTGCAGTGCACGAGTCTCGCGCCGGGTCGACAGCTATTACGGCATCACTCACTCTCGTGATCCGATCACTGGCGGCGCAGAGCTTCTCGAGCGCCGCGAGCAGCACGGTGTTGTCGACGGCGCCATCGTCGGGGCTGAACATCGCGCCCAGGCCGTGGGATAGCGCTGGCTCGAGCTCTCGCAGCTCCCTTGCGTCGAGCCAGCGGCTGGTCGGGAGGGCGGTCTTCTTCAGCCCCTTGATTCCTTTTTCGCTGAACGCGACCTGGAGGATCCCGAGTCGATTGAGGGGCACTCTGACGCCCGTCCGGTCCGCCAGAAAATCCACAAAGGACGGATACCGATCGCGGGCGGCGATTCCGAAGTCGTGGGCGGGCCCTGAAGCTCGCTCGACGGATGGCGCCAGCATTCCGGCGGCGGCTGGAGAGGCTTCGCCGGGGCGGGGCTCGCTTATCAGCGTGACGGAGACTTTGCGTTCGGCCAGGGCCGCGGCTATCGCGAGGCCGATCAGCCCTCCGCCCACGACTATGACGTCCCCGCTCAGCTTTCCCGCTCCCCGGATTTCCACTCGTGAAACAACCCGGCCGGCTGTATCGTAGGGATAACTGTCACCGTATCGGAGAACGTCATGTTACGCGCTATCTTCATGATCGGCCTATTCGCCATGCTGGGCCTCTTTGCCGTGGGCATGGTGTTCAAGCTTTTTGGCGGGCTCATTGGTCTCACTTTCTTCATTGTGGGGCTCGCGCTCAAGGTAATTATCGTCGGCGGGCTGCTGTACTTCGGTATCCGGGTTCTCAGTCCGGGCACCGCCGCGCGGCTCCGGGAGAAGTTCGCCGGGACTCGGCTTACTCGCTATTAACTGCAACTGAACAAGATGTCAGCTTGAGCTTTGCAGTTGATAGCTATCAGGCTCACTACGTCGGGACGCCACAGGTGGGGCCGACATCTTGTTCAGTTGCAGCTCAGTCTCTCTCCAGTGCCTCGATAACTCCCCAAGTCAACAGCGGAACCATGATCTCGTGGTGGCCGGTTATCTCGTAGCCTTTGCCGCTGCCCTGAGTCGGGCGCTGCACCACGTTCACGCGCGGGCGGTAGTGGCGCTGCATGTCGAGATCGCAGGTCGTGAATCCGGTCGGCTTTCCGTTGTTGAGGTTTCGCGCGATCGTCAGCGCCTTCAGAAATACCTCTGGCATGATCACCGCGCTCCCGAGGTTGAGGACGACTCCACCTTCGTGCAGGGCCGGGAGGGATGCGGCGAGCCGACGGAAGTCGCGGTGGCTGGTGTCGCCGATCGCCGCGCCATTCGCCGCTGGATGCTGATGAATTATCTCGGCGCCAATGGCTGCGTGAACGGTGCAGGGGATTCCCAACCGGTGAGCGGCGAGTAGCACCGACAGCTCGCCATTCGATAGGGGGATACCCTTGAGCGCGCGGGCGAGAGCCTCGCCCATCCCCCACCCGCTTTTCATCCCGATCGTGAATGCCTGGTTCATGCCGCGGCCGGTTTCCTCCGCCATGCCGAAGGTTCCGTCCACAAGTCCCCGGGCGACGTCTTCCGAGGTGGCGCCGAAGCGTGCGATCTCGTAGTCGTGGATCGCGGCAGAGCCGTTCATCGCGAGGTGGGTGATCACTCCGCGATCCATCAGCTCGATGAGAAGGGGCGTCAGGCCCGTCTTCACTATGTGGCCGCCGAGCATCACGACGACCGCGCGCTTGTTCTTCGCGGCAGCTGCGATCGCGTTCACCACGCGGAGGAAATCTCGCGCCACGAGAACATCGGGCAGCGATTTCAGGAAGGCAGCGAAGCTGCGGTCAGTCCCAGGCGCGGATGCGAATTCGGCGGCGACGACTTTGTTTGGACGCCGCTCGATTGGAACGGTGCGGACTCTCGAGAGATCGACTTCCGCGATCGGCTCGGAAGTCGTGCTCCTGGGCTTCGCCCCCGCCGCCTTCGATGGTCGAGGGTGGGGGCCGCGGTTACCGCCTATGGATTCGGCGATGGGAAGTAGGACTTGAGATAGAGATTGAGCGAGCCGAAGGACAGCTTCGATTTCAACTGGAGCATGATGCGCCTGTCGTCGTCCGACAGCCATATCTCCGCGTGACCATTCTCGGAGAAGATTCCCTTGGTCTTGATCATCGGCTGGAGGACGATCGCGTCAAAGGTTCCGGCGGGAACTTCGATCCTCTCCTTGCGGAGAACGCTGATTCGAACCGGATTCCGATCCGGCCGGAAGTAGCGGTCAAAGGAGTAGGTCTGGCCGACAACGAGCGGAAGAGTGCGGATGAAGTACAGGAACGATCCATCATCGAGTGGCTGAGTGACGGTTTTCTCCTCCTTCGGCGGCTTCTTCGAAGTCTGAATAAAGATGCCGCGCTCGGGATAGATCTCGAATTTCCTCTCGATCTCCTTCCCGCCTTCCTCGAGGCTCTGGACGAAACGAAGCGACGACAGGGTCTCCGCGTCCATCCAGCTCTCGTATACATCGTTCACGCGGTACAAGAAATTTCCGCCCTGCACCCAGAACGCGGTGTGCCAGGTGGGCCGGCCGCGGAGGTTGTCGAGCCCGACGACTTCCATGTGCGCACTGCCGACCGTGAGCGCGCCGAACTTCACGTCGTACTCCATTCGCTCGCCGGGTCCGAACGGAACCTTTGCGCGCTTCGCGGTTGACGCCATCACCGTCTGCGGCACGGGCGTGGGCGAAACGGGCACCGACTGCGCCCAGGAGCTGGCTGCGGCGGTAGCGGTGAGAAAGGCGAGGCGTGAAATGATAGCGCGCTTCACGCCACGCCTCCCGCGGGAGCGGCGAGGAGCCGCGCCTTGCGGCTGAAGCGGAAGAGATTCAAGGCGTCGGCGACTGGACGGACTCGCGTCTCCCGCGTGCGCACATCGTAGCGTGGGGCGAGATCGACGTTCTCGATTCTGCGCGCGAAGCGGCGCGCCTTGAGCAGAAGCTCCATGTTGGCGGCCCAGCCGCTGCTTGTAACCGCCGGCTTGTCACCGAGAGCTTTGAGCAGCTCACGCAAGACCGAAATGCGATAGAGGCGGTAGGTCGTGAAGGGATCCGCAGCATCCGTTTTTGGAAGACCCGCGTGCTGCATCCAGTCCGCAAAGCGGCGGAGCCTCCGCACGGCCGCCGGGGCCTCGGTCATTTCCTGCCTGGCCGCCACGATATCGGCACCTCCCTCAAAGCGCTTCACGAGCTCCGGGATGTGCTCCGGCTGATCGGTGAAATCGGCCTGCATCATGATGAGAGCATCGCGACGCGCGTAGCGCGTGCGGCGCGAGGCTTCGCGAACGAGCTTGTCCAGCGCAACGCCGTATCCATGGCGCTGCTCGCCGCGCAGAATCGTGAGCGGGATCACTTCGGCGTACGGCTCAAGCGTGTCGCGGGTGCCATCGGTGCTGCCATCGTCATAAACGATGATCTCATACTCGCGCGAGTAATCCTGGAAAACCCGGCGAATGCGCCACAGGAGCACGCCGATGGTCTGGCCCTCGTTGTAGGTCGGAATGCAGATGTAGATCAATTCAATTCGGGTGCTATGGGTGGCGACGGCGGGACCTGCTCTACAGGCAAGATCCAGGCAAGATAGGAGGAGCAGGCGATTACCCGCTACCCCGCCAGCACTCTATTGTACACCTCAGCCGTCCGTTCGATCATCCGCTTCGAGTCGAATTCCCGGG
>CABEAZ010000022.1_pt1 | contig 29226 bp, 22 predicted proteins | sample 3132471 | NCBI WGS metagenome assembly CABEAZ01 (sample SAMEA5534345, study PRJEB31848) | metagenome | biome: tundra; feature: field; material: soil | place: USA | collected 2013-05 | depth 0.45 m | reverse complement strand
ACGTCGCCCTCGGATCCGTTATTACGCCTGCCGGTTTCTGGTATAGCGTGACGCTTTGGACGTCTTCCGCTGCGGACCAATCTCGACTGGCGAGCGTCCTCACCGAAGCGATGCTCCTTCCGTCGCCATAGTGCTCATGCAAACTCATTGAATTCCAGTAGGTCTGCGCCTCGTGGCGCGCTACCTAACGAACGTTGCAGCTGACAAGCACTTTTCGGATGCGGCTTCGCCGCAACGGTGGTAGTGTGCTTGCAGCTGAACTAAGGCGTTAGACGGACACTTCATGGATTTGCGGCTATTACTTGCCAGCGCTGTTCTCGTCACTACAGCGTCGCCGGTTCCCGCTCAGACCGACGACACGGTTGCAGGACGTCCCAGCGGCGAAATCCTCGACTCGCTGCAAGCTGGTCTTAAGCGATGGACTCGTGCCCACGTCGTCGAGTATCAAGTCCAGTCGCACGTAGATTGTTTTTGCGTTTATCGTGTCGAGGATATCGACCGGCAGCTACCGCTTCTCACGATTAAGAATCGGTCGATCATCGCTCGGGCTAAGGGCAAACCTGGCACGCCTCCTTCGCGGGATGCCACGATCGAAGATTTATTCACGCAGGTCGAGGACGACGCGCGTATCACGGGGCGTATTATTGACCGTCTGGAACTGGATCCGGTTTATGGATTCCCCGTCTGGTACAAGGCACACGATCCTTCAATACCAGATGACTGGCTGCAGTTACGTGTGGATAGTTTCACCGTGATTCGCACGCGCTGATGCTGTGGCCGTCTAACGAACGTTGCAGCAGACAAGCACTTTTCGGATGCGGCTTCGCCGCAATGGTGATAGTGTGCTTGCAGCTGAACTAAGGCGTTAGCCAGCAACTATAGATCAATGCGCATCACTCGTTCGCGATTCCTAATCCTCGCCGCCGTGGCATTGCTTGTCGCAGTAATGGTGCCTGGTCTTCGAGAGTATTTGACTGTCGAACGCTGTCTCGGTAGTGCATCACTGTACGATTCCGGCGTGGTAGTCTGTAGTGACAGTGTTGAGAAGCTTTCAGTAAGCGAGGTACATTGGTTTCAGATACCCACGGTTGCGTCAGAGATTACCGGCCTTCTTGCCGCCGGTTTCGTAATACTCGTTTTCACATTTCGTGATCGCGCCCGGGCGCGCCTTGCTGGCTAACGATAGTTGCAGCAGACGGGCGCGTGTCAGTCGTTGGGTTGAGCGATCCTTGAGGTTCTTGCCGATGCGAGATTCAATTCGCTTCTTAAGCAGATCGCCCGCAGCTGAACTTGGGCGTTAGGTAGCACTACGATATCTTCGTCGCCAATGACGGAAACACCGGACCCCGTTGTCGAACGCGCCACGCGAGCCATCCCATCACTGCGCGCTAGCCTCAACCGCCTAGGCCTCTTGGCGAATGAAAGCACCGCTGGCGCTCGCTTCGCACCAGACGATCACTTCGCATTCATGGGATTGACATTTCACGCTAAGCAACTCGAGCACGCGAAGGGCGTGATTGTGTTGAACAACCATCCGGATGTGGCACTCATCGTTCGGAGTATGCTCGAAGGATGGTGGCAATTGAAGTGGGCCCACGGTGACCCTCAACCTAGGGCTGAAAAGTGGCGCGCGTTTTCCATCATTTATGATTGGCGATCGATCCAAGATGCTAAGGCCGCAGGCATAGAGGTTCCTCAAGAGCGAGAGGAGCGGACCAATTCCCGGCTAAATGGTGTGAGGGATGAGTTCCTCACCGGAAAAGCAAGGCGAGCGCGCTCGGAGAAAAACAAGCTTCCGGCGGACCCATTTCAGGCGACGTGGCACGGCATGCAAATCCGTCAACTCGTCGACGAGATCGGCGAGCTTCGTTTGTACGCGGGCCCATATGATGAGTTCTCAGATCGTCATCATTGGGCGCCCGCTGGAATCGGTCAGGGAATCCGGGTAGATGGCAAGGTGATCCGGTACGATGCGCGGGACGCGCCCAGCACCGCTCGCGCACTCGATGTTGCCTTTCATTGTCTCTATCAATCCGCGTTGCTTGTCAACGAGCACCTCGCCTTGGGCTTCCAAGACCGACTTCATGCGCTGGCCGAGCGATACATAGCCGACAGCGCCTTCATTGGTTCTGGCGGAGTTCCGTTTCTCGACGACCCTGCACCCGGTGCTACCTAACGAACGTTGCAGCAGACAAGCACTTTTCGGATGCGACTTCGTCGCAACGGTTGTAACGTGCTTGCAGCTGAACTAAGGCGTTAGACAGCAACTAAGGTTTAGCAACGCAACATGAAACCTAAATTCAATTTCGCGCCAGTCAGTAGCGCACAATCAGGCCTACTGCGTTTCGCTTCGGCTTGGTTCGTTTTCAACGGGGTCGTGTACGGGTTGCTCGTCGTCGCGGCCGTCGTCCGATTCGTCTTTAGCCATCATCTACCGGCGCCGACGATTCTGGTTGTCTTCAGCCTTCTTATCCAAGCGATGGCAGCTGGTGGGATTGTATGGACCGGGTCATTGCTGGCGCGCGGCAGCCGCCTTGGGGGTTACCTGGCGATCGGGTTTGTTCTCCTACCAATCGTGTTCGCCGCTTTCAGTCGTGAGCCGCTCGACATATTTCAAATCGCTTTCGCTGTGCTTGGAGTGATCGTATTGGTCGTCATCTGGCACGAGCTAGAATGAGGATCATCTCACGTTAGTCGGGTATCCGCGTTGCAGTCTAACGGTAGTTGCAGCTGACGAGCGCCCGCTTTAAGGAATTAAGGTTGATCGGAGCTAAGGTAGAGTCGCTCGCAGCTGAACTAGGGCGTTAGACCGACAAAAGGAGTCCTTATGGGAGAGCAAAAGGCTTTTGACCTCGGAGCGGCCGCTGGGTTCTTTCTCGCAATCGCAGGCTTTTCTGGTAATTGGCTCATCTCCAATCACCCTGGTGAGAGTCCGCTACGACATGCCCTTGTGATCGCGCAGGGCCTCATCTGCCTTGGCATCGCTCTTTTTCTCTTCAGAGCGCGGCGTCCCCGAATCGCCTCGTCGCCTGCGGTCTAACGAACGTTGCAGCAGACGCGCGCACCAAATGGTTGGGTAAGGCGAGGTCACTCTTGTTCCTTATGGATCCTCGAAGCACAGAGCGGCATCGGCTACGGTGATGAAGACAAGGCCGTTCGCGGATGCAGCTGGTGATGCAAACAGAGGGTCGTAAGTGTGAGGTTGGACGGCGACCAGGAGCTGTTGACCGGTCTGTCGATCAAGAATGTGAACTTCTGCTCCAGTCGGAAATATGATGTGACGATCGGTTACAAGAAGGTCATGTGTTGTCGCAAGTCCGTACATTCCCTTCCAAACGATCGTGCCATCAGCGGCTCGTAGCGCGTAAATATTTCCGTCGCCACCATCTACGTAGACTATGTTCCCGGAGACTTCTGGGCCAGCGATCGTTGATAGCGTATATCCCGGCGCAATAAACTGCCACACGATTTGTTGCGTGGTGCGATCAACCGCGTAGGTCCTCGCGGAAAGAGTATGCACGATTACCAGGTTCTGGTACAAAGCGGGTGCTGCCTCGACCAGCACCCCGGATCCCTCGAACGGCATTCGGACTCTCCAGAACTCGCCACCGGTATTCCTGTCGAGAGCGACGAGCCATGCTTCGGAAAAACCGCCCGGCCGATTGGTAAAATGCCAGAGCGTGCTGAAAAGGGTATCTCCACTTACGCGTACGCCCATCGAGCCGGATCGAAAGACCCCCGATGTCGCGGTGTCACCGGCAATGATTCCCGGTCGCCAAACCCACCGGACAGCACCCGTACGTAAGTCAATCGCACTCACTGAGGCGCCCCAGGCGGGGATGTAGACCATCTGGTTGTCCGCGTCGAGCCGTGAATCGATCAGGCTTCCTGGACTTGCCCCGCCTGGCGGCGCACCCACGGTGTCTTTCGGTGATTCGTAACGCCATAGCTCGCGGCCAGTTTGGGCGTCGAGCCCTGTCGTGTGAAAAACTGATGCTGCAACTACGACGTTAGCACGAACAAGTAGGTTCGCGCCCTCGATAGCCTCCTGACTTATCTTGGCGGCCCAGAGTTGCGCTCCCGAATTGACGTCGCGAGCAATGATTTGGCCATCGCCCGTCCCGAAGTAGACCATCGTTCCATTAATCGCGGGCCGTGATCGACCATACCCCGGTTCGGCTTGGTACCAACGCTCTCGAAGTCCGGTATCATTGGGGCCAGTCGAAGAACCGATACACGCGGCGATTGGCACAATCAGTGGAATTAGTCGAGCCTGAACAAAGGGGAATCCGCGCGAGTGTGGCATACGCGAAGGTTAGAAGAGCTCCCTAGATGCACCCATACGTCATGGTACGTAGAAGCGAGTCTGGAACGCCATCTAACATACGTCGCGGCGGACAAGCACTTTTCGGATGCGGCTTCGCCGCAATGGTGATAGTGTGCTTGCAGCTGAACTAAGGCGTTAGATAGCACTCCATGATTTTGCTGAGCAACTCATGGGACGACGCCCCTCACCAGTTGGCGATGTCCAGTTACAAACACTCTGGCGACGCACACCCCCTCTCGTCAGGTTATCTCGACAGTCGGTCCATTTCACGAGGATTAATCCGTGCGCGCCTCGCCCCTACGCTTGAGCCTTCTCATCGCTTCCCTCGCGACCTTCGCTCCCGCCATTGACGCACAATCACTCCTCAATCCGACCACCGAGATGCACTGGCGCCACATCGGACCGTTTCGCGCGGGCCGAGGGCGCGCCGTGGCAGGCGTGCCGTCGCAACCGAACACCTTTTACATCTCCTTCGACAATGGCGGAATCTGGCGCTCGACCGACTTCGGCTCCAACTGGTTCCCGCTCTTCGACGACCAGCCCACGGGATCGATCGGTGCCATCGCAGTCGCGCCATCTGACCCGAACATCATCTACGTAGGGAGCGGCGCAGGAATCATTCGTCCGGATCTCGCTACCGGTGACGGTATGTACAAGTCCACCGACGCTGGCAAGACGTGGATTCACCTCGGGCTCCGCAACAGCCAGATGATCGCGTACATCGACGTCGATCCGAAAAACCCCAACCGCCTTTTCGTCGCGGCACTCGGCCATCCGTACGGGCCAAACGAGGAGCGCGGAATCTTCCGCTCCACCGACGGCGGACAAACGTTCGAGAAGGTCCTCTACAAGGACGAGTACACGAGCGGCAACGACGTGCGCATCGATCCGGCCAATCCGAACATCGTCTACGCGGTGCTCTGGCAGCAGCAGCAGAGCTTCATCGAAGGACAGGGTTTCGGCGGCGCGGCCAACGGCGTCTTCAAGTCCACCGACGGCGGCACGACGTGGAATCAACTCACCAATGGTCTTCCCGGCGTGATTCAGGCGAACATCGCGATCGCACCGAGCAACTCGAAAGTGATCTATGCGCTCGCAGCCACGGCGACACCGACGAACAACGTTACGGGCGTGGTGAACCTTTACAAGACAACCGACGGCGGCGAGCACTGGGCACCCGTGATCAGCGACTCGACTCGCGTCATGGATCAACGCCCGCTGGCGCGCATCGGCGGCGGCGACCTTCCGACAGTCACCGTCGATCCGAAAAACGAGAACGTGATCTACAGCGCATCGGTGGTCATGTGGCGCTCCGAAAACGGCGGCGTCACGTGGACCGCAGTGCGTGGGTCCCCGGGAGGCGATGACTACCAGCGCGTGTGGGTCAATCCGAACAACCCGGACATCATCCTCGCAATCTCCGATCAGGGCGGCGTCATCTCGGCCAACCGGGGCATGTCGTGGAGCAACTGGTACACGCAGCCGACGGCGGCGATGTATCACGTCTCCACGGACAACACTTTCGCGTATCGCGTATGCGGCGGACAGCAGGATTCGGGTTCCGCCTGCGTGGACAGCCGCTCACCTGATGGGATGATCACCTTCCACGACTGGCATCCCGTGAACATCCAGGAATACGGAATCGCCGCGCCGGACCCCAAAGACCCGGATCTCGTCTACGGAAGCGCGCGCACGGGTGTCTCGCTCTACAACCGGAAGACATCGCAGACCGCGGCCGTCGGTCCCGACATGAGCGGCAAAGGCCCAAACGGCGAGAGCTACAACCGCAACGTTCGTACGATGCCGATCAACTGGTCGCCGCTCGATCCGAACACGTTGTACTACGTCTCCAACGCGGTATGGAAGACGACAAATGGCGGCAAGGACTGGACGCGCATCAGCCCCGATCTCGCTCGGCAGACTTGGGACGCGCCCGCCAACGCAGGCAAGTACGCGAGCGGGGTCACACCCGCACCGCTCGGAACGATCACGGCGCTCTCGCCCTCGCCGAAGAACATCAACGTCATCTGGGCGGGCACCGACGATGGCAACATTCAGGTGACGACTGACGGCGGCGCGAAGTGGACGAACGTCACGCCGCCGCAGATCAAGCCATGGACGCGCATCTTCAACATTGAAGCGGGGCACTTCGACGTGAACACGGCGTACGCAGCGGCGAACACGATGCGAGTCGACGACATGAATCCCCACTTGTGGCGGACGCACGACGGCGGGCGTACCTGGACAGAAATAAATACTGGCATCGCCCCGGGCGGTGTGACGAACTCAATCCGCGAAGATCCGAGGGTGAAGGGCCTTCTATATGGAGGCACGGACACCCAGGTATGGGTCTCCTACGATGATGGCGACCACTGGCAATCGCTTCGCATCAACATGCCGGCGATCTCCGTGCGCGATCTTCAATTGAAGGACGACTCCGCCTGTCTCTGTTCGGATCTCATCGCCGCGACGCACGGCCGAGGTTTCTGGATTCTCGACAACGTGACGCCGCTGCGGGCGATGGCGACTGCGGGCAACGCGCGGTCCTCATCATATCTCGTGAAGCCTGCAACAGCAGTCCGCGTGCGTTTCGCGGAAAACGATCCAACGCCGTGGCCGCCGGAGGTTCCAGCGGGCGAGAATCCGCTGCCCGGTGCGATCATCGACTACTACCTTGGCGCGAATGCCGGCACGGTGAACCTCGAGATCGTGGACGCGGGTGGGAAAGTCATTCGCACGTACTCGAGCAGCGATACGATTCCCGGGCCGGATCCGGCACTGAATCCAGAGGCGTACGATAAGATTTGCCAGCGAAATACCAGCGCGCCGCACTGTTCGGTTCCGCTCTATTGGGCGGCGCCCAACCCTGCGCTCTCGTCGCGCGCGGGAATGCATCGATTCAGCTGGGACATGCGCTACGATCCCATCGATGCCACTAGCCAGTCGGAGGGCGGAGCGGTTCCGCATCGAACGTACCTCGTTACAACTACGCCGTGGGCGCCGTTGGGTTCGTATACGGTGCGTCTCGTGGCCGACGGCAAGACCTACACGCAGCCGCTCAAGCTCGTGCTCGACCCTCGTGTGAAAACTCCCGCGTCAGCGATGGCGCAGGTTGCGACCCTTTCGCGTGAGATGTACGACGGAGCTGTCGCGCTGCGCGCGGCGTACGTGACGGCGCGCGCGATGTCCGATCGACTGACGAGTGCCAGCGACGCTGCGTTGAAGTCGCAGATCGACTCGATCGCGCCGCCACCGACGCGGGGTACGAGGCCAGGGTTCGGGTTACGCCAAGCGCCGAGTGGGCCGCCCACTTTGGAGAGTGTCCGAGCGGCAATGATGGCAGCGGCGATGGCGATGCAGGGAGCCGATGTCGCCCCAACCGCGAGACAGGTCGATGCCGTGACGAAGGCGAGAGCGCAGTACAAGGATGTCATGGCGCGATGGAGCGCGCTGGCTGCAAAGCGGGGTTCGCAGTGAGCAGCCGAATTTTTCGGCCGCCGCGGGCGGAAGATCTCGGCGCCCAAGTTCGCCTGGTCGCAGATGACATTTGGCGCGCGTGGGCACGGTTCCTTCAGATGCTCGGCGCCGATGCTCGCGCCGGTAAGTTTCGCACGGAGCTCACGACGAGAGCTACTGGCCTCGGCATCGCGTTACCGCCCGGCGCTATCTAACGAACGTTGCAGCAGACGGGCGCGATGAAGTCGTTAGGTTGATTGGAATGAAAGTAGAATCGCCCGCAGCTGAACTAGGGCGTTAGATGGCGCGCATGCATCGTTCTCGGTCAACGCTCCTGCCCTTCTCTTCAGCGCTCCTATTCGTCAGTTGTCATCATCCCGCGAGCAACACGCTGGAGTTCCTGAGAACGGAAGGATTCCGGTATAGGGCTGGAAGTGCAGTAGTTGGAGCAGCATCGGACACGCTCCGAATCGCAGTCGTCGCCGTCAACGGATCCCCCGACGAACGCGCCATAGTAATCAGTTCACCGTGTGCTCCATTCAACCGTGTCGCTGCCAGCGTCAGAGCGAGCGCAAGAGAATGGGACTCAGACCCGTGGCTCCCGGCAAAACAACCGGCATCTCATGATTCCATTGGCCGACCGATCTTCTTTGGGTGTTCGATGATGGTCATGGGAATTTCTCCAGGAACATCGAGAACCTTCGTGCTGGTGATCCCGGTTAGTGAAGTGTTGGGAGATTCGCTGCCGAGGGGCCGCTACCGAATCACCGCCAGAGTTCGTATCAATGGGGAGCTGGTGCGCGGATTAGAGGCGGGTGAAGTTGAGCTCTCTTCCCCGCCCATCTAACGAACGTTGCAGCAGACAAGCACTTTTCGGATGCGGCTTCGCCGCAATGGTGGTAACGTGCTCGCAGCTGAACTGAACTAGGGCGTTAGGCAGACAGCAGACTTTCGTCGATCGACCGCGGCACGTCCGGAACCACGATCGTATGCCCGCGGGGGCGCGGCACTACACACGCCATGGGAACTGCAACAAGGAGGCAGCAATGGCACAAGCGACACTTCAGAACCAAAAGAGGATCATCGCAAACCAGAGAGCGATTGTCACGAACCAAGACAAGATCCTGCGGAACCAGCAAGCGATTTTCAAAAACCAAAAGAAGATCCTCTCGAATCAGGGCAAGATTCTCAGGAAATAGCTCGCGGTCGCGAGAGACCGCCGGCTGGGGTGTCACGATCGAAGCCGAGTCCGACGCCGTCGGACCGGGATCGGGCTTTCCTGGACGCGCCGAGCATTAGTAACCTGCTGGTTAGCGGCCAGGGAGCCGCGGCTTCTAATTTGCAAACGTCGAAGCAAACCCAATAACCCATTCCATGTTTACAGGCGCACATCTCCATCTGCTGGTCAACCATGCACCGATCTTCGGATCGCTGTTCGCGTTGGCGCTGCTCGTCGCATCATATTTCACATCCGCCGACGTTCTCAGGCGTACGGCTTTCCTGGTTCTCATCGGAACTGCCATTGCCGGCGCAGCGGCCGACCTCAGCGGCGACGCGGCGGAGGAGGCGGTACGCGGGCTCCCGGGAGTTCGCCGGGAGGTAATTCAGGCCCATACACATATGGCCGACAAGGCATACATCCTTGCAGGCGTTCTCGGCGTACTCTCATTGGTCGCGCTCGTGCGTTGGCGACGGCGGCCGATACCGGCTAGTGCCACGCTGGTGGCGCTGTTGGGAACGGCGTTCGTCGGCGGCGCTATGATGTACACGGGACTTCTCGGAGGCCAAATCCGCCACACCGAGGTGCGACCGGGAGCCACTGCGGCGGACGCAATGACAATCGAGCCACCACGCCAGCGGCGTCCTCCGGCAACTGGTAAGTAACTGGGCGGGCGATTGCAGCCAAGTCGTGGCATACAATTCTTAACGATCTTCGACGAGGTACTCATGGACCGACGTGAATTTCTCGCGGCTACCGCCGTTGCCGCCGTGTCGCCGCGGCCTCATCTCAACACACTCAGCCAATCCGCCGCCCGCCAGTACATCGAGCTGCGGCGCTACCACTTGCTCCCTGGCACGAAGCAGCGCGCGTTCGACGCTTTCATTGGCGACGCTGCAATCCCCGCGATGAATCGAGCAGGAGTTGGCCGGGTCGGGGCGTTTAACGTCGTCTACGGCGAAAACGCGCCGTCGCTGCTCCTCGTCCTTACGCACCAGACACTCGATAGCGTGGTATCGCTGCGCGACCGCCTCGCGAGCGACGCGGTGTACGCGCGCGCCGGCGCCGCGATTCTTGACGCGCCGATGTCTGACCCGGCCTTCGTGCGCGTCGAGAGCACGCTGTTGCGCGCCTTCGACGCGATGCCGACACTGGAACCCTCAGCGGGCGCCGGTGCGGCGAGACCTCGCATCTTCGAGCTCCGGACGTATGAGAGTCACAGCGATCGCGCCGCGCTCAACAAGCTGAAAATGTTCAACGCCGGCGAGGTGCCGATCTTTCGCAGGACGGGTCTCACGCCCGTCTTCTTCGGCGAGACTGTTGTCGGCGCGAAGATGCCCAGCCTGACCTACATGCTCACCTTCTCCGACATGTCGGCGCGCGACGCGGCATGGGGCAAGTTCGGCCAGGACCCGGCGTGGAAGACTCTCTCCGCCGACCCGCAGTATCGCGACAACGTCTCGGCCATCTCGGACATCATCCTCCAGCCGACGGCCTACTCGCAAATCTGAGCCAGCGCGCGGAGCAAATTCCCATCAACATTGACAGCCGCCAGGCGCAGAGACGGGGGATACATACGTGAGACCAATATCTCGTGGTTTGGCACTGATCAATTGGCTTTCAGTGATAACGCTGGCGCAGGCTGCCCAATCGCAACAAACGCCCACAAATCCACCGCCTGATGAACGGTTCAAAGCCGATATTCTCGTCATCTCGCCACACCCTGATGATGAGTCGACGATCGCGGGCTACCTGGCCAAAGCCGTGCTCGACGAGCACCGGCGCGTCGCCGTTGTCGTCACCACCCGCGGTGATGCAGGGCAGAACCTCGTCGGCTACGAGCAGGCCCGTTCACTAGCCGAGGTCCGCGAGATCGAGACGCGCGAGGCGCTGGCCTCGATCGGCATCGATCACGTCTTTTTCCTGCGCGCTCCCGACACGTGGGGGCAGGATGTCGCCGACGTATTGCGTTCGCTCGAGACGTCGAACCACGGCAGCTCACTCGGCGAGGCGGTGCGATTCATCAGACTGACCCGCCCGGAAGTGGTGATCACCATGTTGCCCGCTACAGTCGTTGGCGAAAACCATGAGGACCATCAGGCAGCAGGCGTAATTGCCACCGAGGCATTCGACCTCGCGGGCGATCCGACGTGGTTTCCTGAACAAGTCGCAGCGCCCGAAGACCGGCTGTGGTACGGCAACCTGATGGAAGGATTGCGCGCATGGCAGCCGAAGAAACTCTACTACTATACTGATGCGTCGCACCTCGACTTCGTAAAAGGCAAAGGTCCGGAATATTCGATGACCGCGGTGTCGCCGTCGCAACACGTCTCATACGCGCGGCTCGCAGCCAGGGAGCTGTCGTTCCATCGCACGCAGTATGGCGACGATCCCGCAAAGGCTCTCGCGACGAACAACCTGCATGATTACGAGCAGCTGCTGCCGTTTGTACTCGCCAAGTCGCTGGTGGGCGGCTCGGTTATCGGTGACATCATGGACGGAGTTCGCTCAGCGCCGATCGCATTCGCACCTGTGCGCGGATACCGCCCGCCTGAAAATACTGCCGGCTTGTCGATCGAGTTGGGCGAAGGATGGGCGTTCTACAGGCGCTTCTACCCGGCGCACAATCTCGACGTCATGCCCGGGCTGCTCTCGCCAGAGCTCGGCGTTGGAAGCGGACAGCATTTCCCCGTGCTGCTGTTGCTCCACAACACTACGGACAAGCCCGTCACCTTCCATTTGCGAACGCAGCTTCCGCAAGGCTGGATCGTAGACAGTACTTCAGCAGAGCACGCGCATCCCTGGCCGATGAACACTTTTACTGCTGCTGCGCACAGCGACTTCACGGCACGAATCCGCCTCGTGGCGCCACGAGTTGAGAAATCTCAATGGCAAACGATTTCCTGGACCGCTGACGCTGACGGTCAGCAGATTGGACCGGTGACGCTTAGGGTTTATGTCGGAGGGCAATAAGATGCCGGGAGGCACAGAAGAAATGGCAAGTAGGAAATTGACAACCCTCTCGACGGCAAGTAGGAAATTGACAACCCTCTCGACGGATGGAATACAATTTTGGGGATCGCTCCCGGCCGCCTAACGAACGTTGCAGCAGACAAGCACATTTCGGATGTGATTTCGTCGCAATGGTTGTACTGTGCTTGCAGTTGAACTAAGGCATTAAGTAGCTCTCACGCGTCTGAGGAGATCATGCTCCTGAAACTCGAAGATCTAGTCGGGAAAGGAGCATATGGCGATGTCTTCTCGCCCGACGGCATGCGAGCTTACAAACTGTTTCGACAAATCGCGACATGAGCGCGCGGACCACTCCGCCGGGCAACACTAAGACTCCGCCCGAGCAACCCCACCTCGTCCGCCGCTTCAGCCTCCTGCCCGCGACGGCGCTGAACATGACCAACATGATCGGCGTGGGACCGTTCATCACAATCCCGCTGCTCATGACGGCGCTGGGCGGCCCGCAGGCGATGCTGGGCTGGATCGTGGCGCTCGTGATCGTGATCTGCGACGGGATGGTATGGAGCGAGCTGGGCGCGGCGATGCCCGGGTCGGGCGGATCGTTCCACTACCTGCGCGAGGCGTTCGGGCGCGAGCGGTTTGGCCGGCTGATGGCGTTCCTGTTCGTCTGGCAGTTCGTGCTCAGTGGGCCGCTGGAGATCGCCTCCGGGTACATCGGCTTCGCTGATTACGCGAGCTACATCTGGAAGGGACTGACCCGGACCGGCGTGATCGCGCTCGTTACGGTCGTGGGGCTGGTCAACATCGCGCTGCTGTACCGGCGGATCCACTCAATCGTCAAGATCACCGTCTCGCTCTGGGTCGGCACGCTGATCACTGTGCTCGCGGTGATCGTCACGGGCGCCACGCACTTCGATCCGCACATCGCCTTTGATTTTCCGCCGGGCGCGTTCACCTTCTCGCTGGGCTTCTTCCTCGGCCTCGGCGCGGCCTCGCGCATCGGGATCTACGACTACCTGGGCTACTACGACGTCTGCTACATCGGCGACGAGGTGCGCGACCCGGGGCGCGTCATACCACGGTCGATCCTGATCAGCACCGCCGCCGTGGCCGTCATCTACTTTGGCATCAACCTGTCAATCATCGGGGTGGTCCCGTGGCGGGAGTTCGTGCCGGCCGCCGCGCACCCGGAGTCGAACTTCGTCGTCTCGGTCTTCATGGAGAAGATCTATGGCTCACGCATAGCGACGATCTTCACGCTGCTGATCCTCTGGACGGCGTTCGGGTCGGTGTTCGCGCTGTTGCTCGGGTACTCGCGCATCCCTTTTGCAGCGGCGCAAAGCGGCTACTTCTTCCGCGCATTCGGTCGGCTACATCCGACCAAGGACTTCCCGTACATCTCGCTGCTCGTGCTGGGCGCAATCTCGATCGTGGCGGGCTTCTTCTCGCTCGGCACCGTCATTGACGCGCTCATCGTCACCCGCATCCTCGTGCAGTTCATGGGACAGGCTTTCGGTTTGATACTGCTGCGACGGCAAGCACCGGACATGCCGCGCCCCTACCGCATGTGGCTCTATCCGCTTCCGGCACTGGTTGCGCTCGTGGGGTGGATCTTCGTCTTCGCCACCACCCAGCTCGTGGTGATCCTGTTCGGCGTCGGAGTACTGGCACTCGGTTGCCTGGCGTTCCTGCTCTGGTCCTGGAATACAAAACGTTGGCCGTTCGGTTTACAGGAGACAACGTCGTGAAGCAATCTCAATGAATCACCATCAGCTGAACTAATGCTGTCCAACGAACGTTTCAACGTCGCCGGATGACTGGAGACGCGGGATCTTGCTAAGATTCAGGATGAAGATTTTCGTTCATCAGGAGGCAGCGTCATGAAGCGGTTCTCGGCGATCCTCTCACTTCTTCTCTGGAGCGCCGGCGTCGCGCCGGCGCAAGAGCGGCAGATGCTGCACGCTGGCTGGCTCCTCCAGTCGTCGGCAGCGGTCGGCGTTGATGGCGCGACAATCTCCTCGCTCGCTTACCATCCGACGGGCTGGCACCGCGCGACGGTGCCGTCGACTGTGGTGGGGTCGTTGGTCGAGGACGGCGTCTATAGCGACCCGTTCTTCGGGATGAACTTCCGCGCGCTGGCCGGGATGACTTACGCGATCGGCGAGAACTTCGTGCACATACCGATGGCGACGAATAGCCCCTTCGCCGTGCCCTGGTGGTACCGCACGACCTTCCGCGTACCCGCGACGATGCGCGGCAGGCGCGTCGCGCTACACTTCGACGGCATCAACTACCGCGCGAACATCTGGCTGAACGGTCGCCGCCTCGCGGATTCAAGCATGGCGGCCGGCACATACCGACGTTACGAGCTGGACGTAACGGACGCGGTGAGGTGGGACGGGTCTAACGTACTCGCCGTCGAGGTCTTCGCGCCCACGCCGGCGGACCTGCAGACTACCTGGGTCGACTGGAACCCGTCACCGCCAGACAAGAACATGGGGCTGTGGCAACCGGCGTACCTCACCGCCAGCGGCGACGTTGTCGTACGCTATCCGGAGGTCGTGAGTCGCGTCGATACCTCCACTCTGCGGAGCGCGGAGCTGACAGTCGTGACCGGCGTCAGGAACCTCGCGTCTCACCCGGTCACGGGAACGCTGCGCGGGCGAATCGGAAAAATTGCTTTCAGCCGGCCCGTCACGCTTGCCGCCAACGACAGCGCATTGGTGCGTTTCACGCCGGATAGTTTCCCGCAGCTCCGCGTCGCCAACCCGCGGCTCTGGTGGCCCGTGGAGCTCGGTGGTGGAAAGCCCGAGCTGTACGACCTCACCCTCGACTTCGTTACCGGCACTCGCGTCTCTGACAGCCAACGCCTGCCCTTCGGCATCCGCGAGGTCACATCTGAATCCACGCCGAAAGGCGGACGCCTATTCCGCGTTAACGGGCGACGAATCCTGATCCGCGGCGGCGGCTGGGCGCCCGACATCTTCTTCCGCCCGCAACCGGAGCGGCAGGATGCGCAGCTCCGCTACGCGCTCGACCTGCATCTCAACACCATCCGGCTGGAAGGCAATTACGAGAACGACCGCTTCTTCCAGCGCACTGACAGCCTCGGTTTGCTCGTGATGACCGGATGGGTCTGTTGCAACGCGTGGGAGGAATGGAAAAAGTGGGGGCCGGAGCAGTATGCGGTGGCGGCGTCGTCGTTGCGCGATCAGATCCGCCGCCTCCGCGGCCATCCGAGCGTGTTCGTGTGGTTGAACGGCAGCGACAATCCGCCGCCGGCAAACGTCGAGCAGATCTACCTGAACGTGGAGCAGCAAGAGGCGTGGCCGAACCCGACAATCTCCTCGGCCAGCGCCAAGCCAGCCGAGTTGTCGGGAGCGAGCGGCGTTAAAATGACCGGACCGTACGATTGGGTGCCGCCATCGTACTGGCTGCAGGACAGCACTCACGGCGGAGCGTGGGCGTACAACACGGAGACGAGCCCGGGCGCCGCGGTGCCGCCGATCGAGAGCATGCGCCGCATGATTCCGGCGGCCGACATCAAGTGGCCGCCCGACAGCGTGTGGCTCTTCCACGCCGCGGGCGGGCAGTTCACGCACCTGCTGGATGCGTTCAACACCGCGCTGGCCACGCGTTTCGGCGCGCCCACGAGCGCCGAGGACTACACCGTCACGTCTCAACTGATGACGTACGAGGGCGAGCGCGCGATGTTCGAGGCGTATCGCCGCAACGAGTACGTATCCACAGGAGTGATCCAGTGGATGTTCAACAACGCGTGGCCCTCCATCTACTGGCATCTGTTCGACTGGTACCTGCTGCCGGCGGGCGGCTACTTCGGCGCCAAAAAGGCAAACGAGCCCGTGCACGTGCTGTTCTCGTACGACGATCGATCGGTGGCAGTCGTGAACAGCGGCCGGATCCGGGCGCCGCTGCGCGGCGTGCGCCTGCGGGCGCGAATGCTGGGACTCGACGGCTCGGAGAAATTCGCGCGGGACACCGTTTTCGATCTGCCACCAGACAGCAGTACGCGCGTCTTCGTCCTGCCAGAGCCGACGAGCATCTCGGGCGGGGCGGCGTATTTCGCGGACCTGCGCCTGACGGGCGCCGACGGACGTCCCCTCAGCACCAACTTCTACTGGCTGTCCACCCGTCCCGACATTTTGGCTGACACTTCCACCTGGTACATGACGCCCGTAAAGAGCTACGCGGACTTTACCGCGCTCAGGGGCATGCCCGCGGGCGCGGTGAAGGCGACCGCGCGCTTCAGCAGCCGCGCCGACAGTGGCGAGGCACGGGTGACGCTGAGAAACCCCGGCCCGTCCATCGCGTTCTTCATGCGCCTGCAAGTCACCGGACGCGGCGGCCAGGAAGCATTGCCGGTCCTCTGGGAGGACAACTACCTGTCGCTGCTGCCGGGAGAGACGCGCGTTGTCACGGCCACCTACCGAGTGCGCGACCTTGGCGGCGCGCCTCCGCAAGTGGTCGTGAGCGGGTGGAACGTGAAGCGGACCGTTGCTCGTTAGACGCAGCCAACGAGTTCATTGAACGTTGGGCGTCTGCTTTCCATACGACCTCGGCGCTGGTAGCGTTGCATCATGCTATCCTCGATCCTTACCCGATCTCAAAGGCCTACCATGCACCCGCTGCTTTGGACGTCGGTGGTATCGTTTCTCGTTGTATCAACGCTTCCTGCCCAGACCAAAACCATAGCCGAGCGCCTCGGCCATCCCGCCGACTCGAAACTCCTCATTATCCACGCGGACGATCTTGCCGTCGCCCATTCCGTCGATGTGGCGACCTTCGACGCGCTCGAGAAAGGCGCTATCTCGTCCGCGAGCGTCATGGTGCCGAGCCCGTGGATCACCGAGGTCGCCGCCTACGCCAAGGCGCATCCCAATGCAGATCTCGGCCTGCATCTCACACTCACTAGCGAATGGGAAACGTATCGATGGGGCAGCGTCGCGCCTGTAGACAAGGTGCAGAGCTTGCTCGATTCGGCCGGTACCTTCCCAAGGGATGAGAAAGTCGTTGCGGCGACGGCGAAGCCCCTCGAGGTTGAGCGTGAGATCCGCGCGCAAATCGACCGCGCCTTGGCGCTCGGGATTCGTCCCACACATATCGATAGCCACATGGGCGCTCTTTTCACCACGCCCGAGCTGATTGCTACATACGTCAAGGTGGCGCGCGACTATCGTCTCCCATTTCTCGCTCTCAGGGGCGACCCGCACGCCGCGCCTCAACCGCCGCTTACGGACAAGGACGTCTTGCTCGATGCGGTGATCATCGCCGGCCCGGAAGTTCCTCGCGATCAGTGGAAGGCGTTCTATCTGAAGTCGATTGCCAACCTCAAGCCCGGTCTCACCGAGATCATCGTCCATCTCGGGCGTGACGACAGCGAGCTCAAAGCCGTGACCGTCAACCACGAGCCCTACGGCTCCGCGTGGCGCCAACGCGATTACGACGTCGTGACCAGCCCGGAGTTCAAGAAGGCCCTGCAGGACAACCACGTCATTCTCGTTACGTGGAAGGAACTGCAGAAGCTCGCGCAACAGCCCTGAGGCCTTAGACCGAGAGATCCCATGCGCTTCCCTACCTTCTGCCGCTTTTTCACGCTCGCGTTGAGCCTCCCATTGTTCAGCGACGTCGTTAGCGCTCAAAGTCCGGTCGGTATCTTCGACGCGCAAACGGACATCGGTCGCGGAAGAGTTTCAGGATCCGCCTCTTACGACTCGCAGCGCCAGGCGTATCTGGTTGCGGGCTCGGGTCAGAACATGTGGAACGACCGCGACGATTTTCACTATGTATGGAAGCGGATGACGGGCAACTTCATTCTCTCCACGCGGGCGCGCTTCATCGGAGCGGGAGTCGAGGAACACCGGAAGATCGGCTGGACCATTCGCCCGTCGCTCGAGACCAACAGCGCGCACGTAACCGCGGCGTTGCATGGCAACGGACTCATGTCGCTCCAGTTTCGTCGAACGACCGGCGGGATGACGGAGGAGGCTAAGTCGCGCGACAGCCTGCAGGGCCCGGACGCGGTGCTCCAACTCGAACGGCGCGACGGCGTCTATGTCATGTCGGTCGCGCGATTCGGTGACACGCTCGTCACGCAGGAACTCGCCGGCGTGTCGCTCCCGGATACGGTATACGTCGGCCTGTTCGTGTGCGCGCACAATGACACCGTTGTGGAGCGGGCCGCGTTCAGCAACGTGCGCATCACGACGCCGGCGAAAGGGGACTTCGTCCCCTATCGCGATTACATCGGCAGCAACCTCGAGATTCTCGACGTTGTGACCGGTAGCGCGACGATTGTGCATCAGTACCGCGGATCATTTCAGGCTCCCAACTGGACTCGCGACGGTAAGGCGCTGATTTACGCACAGGAGGGCCGCCTCTACCGCTTTGATCTCGCATCACGCTCGGCCGAGTCGATCAACACGGGATTCGCGACGCGCAACAACAACGATCACGTCCTTTCGGCTGACGGCCGGATGATGGGCATCAGTCACCATGCGGTGGAGGACAGCGGCGCCTCCATCGTCTACACGGTGCCGACAACCGGCGGCACGCCAAGGCGCGTGACCGCGAGAGGACCATCGTACCTGCATGGCTGGTCCCCCGATGGCCGCTGGCTGGTGTACACGGGGCAGCGAAGCGGCGAGTTCGACATTTATAAGAATCTCGTCGCCGGTGGCGACGAGATTCGCCTCACTTCCGCGCCGGGGCTGGACGACGGGCCGGAGTTCACGCCGGACGGCGCGTACATCTACTTCAACTCGTCGCGCAGCGGACTGATGCAGATCTGGCGGATGCGGCCCGATGGGAGCGGGCAGCAGCAGATCACACACGACGGCTTCAACAACTGGTTCCCGCACATCTCGCCAGACGGCAAGTGGATGGTGTACATCTCCTTTCCACCGGCCGTTGCCGCGGACGATCATCCATTCTACAAGCACGTGCTGCTTCGATTGATGCCAGTCGGTGGCGGACCGGCGCGAGTCATCGCCTATGTGTATGGGGGCCAGGGAACGATCAACGTCCCGTCGTGGTCGCCGGATGGAACCCGACTGGCGTTCGTGAGCAACTCAACGATGCCATAGTCGCGGGTGCCGATCTCGTTCTGGCGCCTCTCCACGCGCCGAGAGCTTCCGACCGTGCGGTCTAACGAACGTCGCAGCTGCCAAGCACTTTTCGGATGCGCCCTCGCGGCAATAGTGGTAGTCTGTTTGCAGCTAAACTAAGGCGTAGGTCGACTAGTAACTGAGCGAGAACGTGGTTTCACCTTGGATTATCGGTGCCAGACTTCCACTTCAGGACGCGTCCAGCTGCTCGGCTCCCCGATCCCGATCGCCGGCATCGCGGGTGACCAGCAGGCGGCGCTCTTCGGCCAGGGGTGCACGAAACCCGGCATGGCGAAGAACACCTACGGCACCGGCTGCTTCATGTTGATGAATACCGGCACAAAGCGGATCGCATCGAAGAACAACTTGCTTACTACGGTCGCATGGCGCATCGGTGGCCGCACCGAGTACGCGCTCGAGGGGAGCATTTTCATCGCGGGCGCCGTGGTGCAATGGCTCCGAGACGGTCTCGAGTTCTTCCGCTCAGCGGCGGAGGTGGAGGAGCTCGCCGCCAGGGTGAGCGATACCGGCGGCGTCTATCTCGTGCCGGCGTTCGCTGGGCTCGGCGCGCCGCACTGGGATCAGTATGCGCGCGGGACGATCGTCGGACTGACACGCGGTACGACAAAAGCGCACATCGCTCGTGCCGCGCTCGAGGGGATCGTGCTCCAGGTGATGGACGTCCTGAAGGCGATGGAAGCCGACGCCGGCATCAAGCTGAGAGAGCTTCGCGTCGACGGCGGAGCGAGCGCGAACGACCTGCTCATGCAATTGCAGGCCGACCTGCTGAATGTCCCTGTCGTCCGACCGAAGGTCGCTGAGACGACGGCGCTCGGCGCCGCGTATCTTGCGGGATTAGCCGTCGGGTATTGGAAGAGTCAGGCGGACATCGCGCGGCAGTGGCAGGCCGACAAGCGCTTCGCCCCCGCCATGAAGCCAGCAGCACGGAACCGAATCGCGAAGGGATGGGTGCGGGCGTTGAGCCGGGCGAAGGCGTGGGAACAGTCGTAGACCCCTCAACGCAAACCAGCTCTCACTGGTCATAGTGGAAGGTCTGGGCGCGCGAGGTCAGTCTGACGCTCGTTGTCGCCCCGATTGCTACGCCGGTTACGGTGGCCGGCGACATCGCCGGCGCGCATCCACACCCAAGTTCGGTCCCCTACAGGCGGGATTAACGTCCAGCCGGGGTATGCGTCTACTCTACAGCAGGCTGCGAGGGAGAACATGCGTATCACAAAACTGATCGGAATTGTCGCGGCGATGCTCTTGGGCGTCGCGCCCGTTGGCGTATCCGCGCAGAAATCTGGTGCGAAGAGTCCGGCGAAAACCGCTATAGCGCGCTCCGACGTGCGCGAGCTCCCCGCCGACCAGCAGATAATCCAGGCATTGAATCGCCTCACCTTCGGCGCCAAACCCGGCGACATTCTCAAGGTACGGGCGATCGGTCTCGACAACTGGATCGGTCAGCAGCTCCGTCCCGAGAAGATCAACGATGACGCGATGAGCGCGTTCGTCGGGAACTATTCCGCGCTCAGCCAAAATCAGAACGACCTGCTCGGGCAGTACGCCGAGCAGCAGCGCGCGCGACAGCAGGTGCGTCGAGAGAAAGCGGACTCGAACGCGATGAGCGCCGCGGACAGCATCGCGCTCCGCCAGCAGCTTCAACAGCGGTTCAATCTCACGCGGCAAGTGGTGACGCAGCTCCAGTCATCGCGCGTCGCGCGCGCGGTCGCGAGCGAGCGGCAGCTTCAGGAAGTGATGACGGATTTCTGGGAGAACCACTTCAACATCTACGCGCAGAAGGGCGGCCCGGAGCCCTATTACCTGACGGACTTCGATCAGAACGTCATCCGCCCGCGCGCGCTCGGGAAATTCCGCGATCTGCTCGAAGCGGTGGCGCAGAGCCCGGCGATGCTCTTCTATCTGGACAACGCGCGCAGCATGGCCGACAGCAGTCGCCCGACGCTCCGCGCACAGAACGAGCTGCCCCGGGCTCGCCCGTTCGGCAGAGGCGGATTGGGCGGCATCATGGGAATCATGCGCGCCGGGCAACAGAGACAGCGACAGCAACAGCAGCAGCGACAGCGCCAGGGCCTGAACGAGAACTACGGCCGCGAGCTGCTCGAGCTGCACACGCTGGGCGTCGACGGCGGATACACGCAGCAGGACGTGATCAACGTCGCGCGAGCCTTCACCGGCTGGACGATCAAGCCTCCCGCACAGGGCGGTGGTTTTATCTTCCGTCCGCAGGTGCACGACGCGGGCGAGAAGTTAGTGCTCGGCCACAAGCTCGCGGCGGGCCGCGGGATGGAAGACGCGGAAGATGTGCTCGACATCCTGGCGAAGAGTCCGGCGACCGCGCACTTCATCTCATTCAAGCTGGCGCGCCGCTTCGTAAGCGATTCTCCGTCGAAGGCACTAGTCGATCACGCAACTCAAGTCTATCTCGAGACCGACGGCGACATCCGCGAGGTTCTGCGCTCGATCATTACGTCGCCCGAGTTCTTCTCGCAGCAGGCGTTTCGCAGCAAGGTGAAATCGCCGTTCGAGGTAGTCGTGAGCGCGATGCGCGCGCTCAATGCCGCGCCCGACAGCACGCCGCGCACCGCACAGGTGATAGCGTACCTGGGACAGCCGATCTTCGGACACCAGGCGCCTAACGGATGGCCCGAGACCGGCGAGTCGTGGATGAATACGGGCGCAATCCTGAATCGAATCAACTTCGGAATGGCAGCCGCGGCGGGACGTCTTCCGGGCGCCGACATCCGCACCTTGCCCGCGCTCGACACGATCGGCTCGGCGCCGCGCGACAAGCAGGTCGATGCGGTCGTCGCGGCGATACTGAACGGAATGGTGTCTCCCGATACGCGCGCCGTGCTGCTCTCGGGCGAGCATCCGATGCTCGCCAATGGCGCGGAGGCAAATGGAATACAGAACATGGCACCAGCTGGGACGACGGCCGACACTGACATTTCGGGCGAAGCAATGGCCGACGGCGCCAATGGACAGAATGCCGCACGCGCACGGCGCAATCAGAATCAAGGCGGGAAACGCGGAGCACTCCAGGGCCGTGGTTTTGCAAACATCCCGCAGCTCACGGGACTCCCGCAGATCGTGGGACTCGCGCTGGGCTCACCAGAGTTTCAGCGGCATTAACAATCCCTGCAGAGTTCGCTTGCACAGGTTTGCGCGGAGTTTGAGTTCTCAGCTGGAAATTGGGGGTAGCTGAAATGGAACGCAGAGCATTCATGAAGTCGGGCGCGCTGGCGCTCGTGACGATGGGATTGAGCCCGAGCTTTCTCCGGCGCACAGCGTTCGGGATGGAGCTGGTCAACGCGCCCAAGGGAAAAGTGCTGATCTGTCTCTTCCAGCGCGGAGCCGCTGATGCGCTCAACATCGTCGTCCCACACGGCGAGCGAGCGTACTACGCGATGCGGCCCTCCATAAACATTCCCCAGCCATCTCGGGGGAGTCCCGGCGGAGCGATCGATCTGGACGGATTTTTCGGTCTGCACCCAGCGCTTGCACCACTCAAGCCCTTGTACGATCGGAAATTGCTCGCACCGATTCACGCGGTGGGCAGTCCGAGTACGACGCGCTCGCACTTCGACGCGCAGGACTACATGGAGACGGGCACACCCGACAACAAGGGGACGGCGGACGGCTGGCTCAATCGCTATCTCGCGGTCAAGGGAACGTGCGACGAGTGCAACCTCGCCAAGACTCCCTTCCGCGCTGTATCACTGACGCCGCAGACGCCGCGGATTCTCGAAGGGCCGAGCGCGACGGTCGCGATGAACAGCCTCGACGAGTTCAGCGTGCGCGCCACCGGCAGCTCGGCGGAGCGTCTCGAGGCATTGTACCGTACGGGATCCGCCGATCTCGTGCACGGAACCGGCGCCGAGATGTTCGACGCGGTCAAGATGCTGCGCTCGGCGAATCCACAGAAATATCTGCCGCAGAATAACGCCGAGTATCCGCGATCGCAGTTCGGGCAACGGTTGCTGCAGATCGCACAGCTGATCAAGTCCAACGTGGGACTGGAGATCGCGTTCGCCGATGTCGGCGGCTGGGACACGCACGTGAATCAGGGCGGGTCGACGGGTCAGCTCGCGCAGCGGCTCGATGATTTCTCGCGCTCCATCGCGGCTCTCGTCACCGATCTTGGCGACAGGATGGACGATGTCGTGATTCTCACGATGTCCGAGTTCGGGCGCATGGCGCGTGAGAACGGAAATGGCGGGACGGATCACGGTCACGCCGGCGCCTTGTTCGTGATTGGCGGGCATGTAAAGGGGGGCAAGGTGCACGGGCGTTGGCCGGGCCTGGAGCAGGAGCAGCTCTATGAGGGCCGCGACCTCGCGCTCACGACCGACTTCCGTTCAGTGTTTGCTGAGGTCGTGCAACACCACCTCGGGGCCCACGCACTCGACCGGATCTTCCCAGGGTTCGCTGCGTCGCCTCGGGATTTTCTCGGCGTCGTTTAGTTTCCTAGAGATCTTTGTTCGGGTCGAGTCGCGGTATCCTCTTCGCGGCGTAGCGGCCGAAGAGGATACCGCGGCTCGACCCAAACCGAGATCTCTCGAACCACACCGCTGAAAGCTGCCAGGATCAGAACTTGAAAATTTTGCCGAGCGCTTTGCTGATCTTCTTGCCAAAATCGTTCGACCAATCACGCTGGTTCTGCCAGTCGCCGTTGTTCTGATCGTCGCCCGTGTCGGGGCCGTGCTCGGGGCATGGGATCGTCGGAAGGGGTAGCTCGGGCTTGTAGTACTCGTTGCGACTCACCGGGCACCATTCGGTCGCCAGGTATCCGCTCGTCGGATCGATGATGCGCTCTACCATTCCCGCTGGCGGGTTCCACGCATTCGGTGATGGGTATTCGCGCCACCCATTCTGGTAGAAGTCGACCCACGCGGGCGCGGCGAGCCTGCCGCCCGATGCGTCGCCGCTGATCGGCGCGGGGTTGTCGAAGCCGAACCAGAACGCCGCGACGATCGTCGGCGTGTAGCCGACGAACCACACGTCCGTGCCGCTGTTCGTCGTTCCCGTCTTGCCGGCGACGAGCCCTTTCACGCCGTACTCGCGCACGACTTTGCCGGTGCCGTAATCGACCACCGACTGCAGCATCGACGTCACCTGATAGGCGTCACGAGGATCCATCACCTGGACCGGATTCGGGTCGACCTCCGGAGAAATCCAGATGGGAGCGTCGTCAGAGGTGGAGATGCTCCGCACCAGCCGCGTCTTGACCTTGTATCCACCGTTCGCAAACGGCGCGTACGCGGTGACGAGCTCGATCGGCGTCACCTCGACGGAGCCGAGCGCCATCGAGGGTACATTGGGAAGCGGGCTGACGATTCCGTTCTTGTGCGCGGTCTCGATGATTCGCGGAATCCCGACCGCCTGACTGACGCGCACCGTCGCGGCGTTGGCCGATTTGATCAGCGCCTTGCGGAAGGTGATGCGTCCCGAGTACTCGTCGTTGTAGTTGGACGGCGACCAGACGCTGCGTCCCTGAATCACGTCGATGGGATCGTCATCCACTTCGGACGATGGCGTGTAGCCCGAAGCCATGGCCGCGGCATAGACGAACGGCTTGAACGCTGAGCCAGGCTGGCGATGCGCGAGCAGCGCGCGGTTGAAGTTGCCGCGCTCGTACTGTCGTCCCCCACTCAGCGCCCGGATGTCGCCGTTACGGGGATCGATTGCCACCATCGCGCCCTGTATCAGAGCGCGACGACCCGTCTCCGACTGGATCGCGGCAGCCTGGCGCCGAACCGCGCGATCGGCGGCGATCTGGGCATTGCGATCCAATGTTGTCCGAACGGTGAGATCGACGATGTCGGCGCTTCCGCTCTGGATGATCGAATCGACTTTCGCGCGCACCGCGTCGAGCGCGTACGAATCGTTCGGGTCCTTAGGCCTATACTCATCGCGCGCGATTCGGAGCGGCTGCGCCTGGAGTCCCGACAGTCTGTTCGCCGAAACGTATTTCTCCTTGACCATGAGGCTCAGCACGAGATTGCGCCGATTGAGCGCGCGCTCCGGATGACGCCGCGGCGTGTAAGCCGATGGAGCCTTCGGAAGCGCGGCGAGCATGGCCGCCTGGGGGAGACTCAGCTGACTGACGCTTCGACCAAAGAGATCTCTGCTTGCCGCCTCTACGCCGTACACGCCATTGCCCATGTAAATGACGTTGAAGTACAGCTCGAGGATTTGCTGCTTGGTCAGAGAACCTTCGATCAGACGCGACAGTCTGAGCTCCGCGAGCTTCTGACGTAGTGACCGGGGCGGATACTTCCGGACCGTGAAGGTGTTGCGCGCCACCTGCATCGTGATCGTGCTGAACCCTTCGCGCGTGCGCCCGGCTCTCAGGTTGGTAACGAGAGCGCGAGCGAATCCGCGCCAGTCGAGTCCGCCGTGCTGGTAGAACCGACGGTCTTCAGTCGCGATGAATGCCTGCTGAACGAACTCGGGGACGGCGCTCAGGGGGACGTTGACGCGCCGGACCAGCTCCAGCCGCCCCATGACGCGGTTGTAGCGGTCGAGGATACGGCCACCCTGATCGGGCTCGAAGTTCTGGATGGCGCGAGGCGTCGGGCAGCCGTCGAAACCGCACGTCACCAGCCACACATCGGTGAAGTAAACCGCTAGAATACATGATGCGAACAGGCCGAGCAGGATCGCGCGCCGCCTCGCCTTTATTTCCAACAACACCCGGGAAAAATGTATCGTTCTGTCCTCGTTTCACTCATTGTCGTCGCAACCGGCTGCAAGGTCGGTGCGAGTTCCGCTTCCGCAGCGAACAGTAACTCCACGCAGACGACTTCAGTGGCGGTCGCTTACGGCAGCGGCACGCTTACATCAGACACCTCAGGCGCCACCACGGGTCCAATTCCCACTACGCAGGCGGCGGCGCCAGGTTCCGCTGCCAGTACGGCGGGCACGGAGCGCGTAAGCAACACGTTAGGTTCGAGCGCCGCGATCGCTCCCACGTCCACGCAATCGAACCCCAATCGCGTTCCCAATGAGATGGGACGAATCATGGTGCTGGAATATCACCTGATCACGGACCACAATAGCGATTACGCGCGTGAGCGCGGCCAGTTCAGGAAAGATCTGGAGCTGCTCTACAGTCGCGGCTACCGACCCGTGAACATGTCGGATGTGCTCGACAAGAAGCTGAATCTTCCGCGTGGGCTGTCGCCCGTCGTCTTTGTCTTTGATGACGCGTCTCCCGAGCAGTTTCGCTACATCGACAACAACGGGACGCTCGAGATAGATCCGACCAGCGGAATGGGGATCTGGCTCGATTTCAAGAAGACTCATCCCGACTGGAATAACAAGTCCGTGTACTGTCTTCTCAACGGCGCGAACGCCGGACACAACTTCTTCGGCGATCGCGGAATTCAGGGACAGAAATCGAACTGGAGATTCCGGAAGGTGAAATGGCTCGCCGATAACGGGTTCGAGCTGTGCGATCACACGGTGTGGCACGCGCAGCTGAGCAAGTTCTCGGACGCGATCGTTCAGGAGCAGATCGCGCGCAATGCGCTGGCGATCGATTCAGCTGTGCCGGGATACAAGATCAGATCGATGGCGTTGCCGCAGGGGTTGTGGCCGAAGAATCGCGCGCTGGCGAGCAAGGGGTCGTGGACGAATCCCAAGACCGGCAAGACCGTGAGCTACGACTGGCCGGTGGTGTTCGAGGTCGCGGGTGGTCCGATGCGGAGCCCGTACGATCCGGCGTTCAACCCCGGCGTGACTCCGCGCATCCAGGTAATCGGGAACGCGATCGGGGCTATGATCGACAAGCTCGAGCACTCGGGCAACATGTACATCTCTGACGGCAATCCGTCCGTCGTCGCGCGGCCGGCTGGCAAATGAAAACGGCTCCCGAACGGAAGCCGTTTTCATTCGATTGGCTTGGTCCCTACTTCGAAAACTGACCCGCCGCGACAAGCTTCCCATTGATGTTGATCGCGAGATAGTACACCCCGGACGGAAGCGAGGGCGGAATTGTCCCGGTTGCGACGAAATCGTAGTAATCGCCCGGAGCAAGCGTCACACCGGTTGCATTCGCCGCACAGACGAGGACCAGCGCGGGATTGTATGACTGCCACACCGGGGTGCCATCGCGCGCGGCCGTGGTGAAGGCGCGTATCGGTACACCACAGAGGTTGGTGCTGATCTGCGTTGTTTTGTCACCAATGTTGCGGACCGTCACTACGGTTCGAACGTCCATTGGCTGCGTGGGCGATACCGTGCTTCTCCCCTCGAAGCTCAGATTGCGAGGCTCCGTTGAGTTCGAGCACCCCATCGCCAGTGTTAGGAACAGAATCCCAACAAATCTCGTCATGCAACCTTCCCTGAGTTGGATATGTTCACGTTAGCATCGGCTTCCTAGAAGGGCGACCGCGGCACGAGCTGTCAGCGCGCGAGACGCTCCAGCTCGGACCACCGATCTACGGCGCGCCGAAGATGTGGTATGACTATGGAGCCGCCAACGATGAGGCCGACCGAAAGCGATTCGAACAGCTCAGCCCGCGTCACGTGCTCCTCGGCGCAGCGGGTGAGATGATACTCACGCAATCATCGCAGCGGAGCACGAGCGATGCTACGAGCCCGAGCAGCTCCTTGGTTTTGACGTCGAGCGCACCGGCTTCGTAGGTGCGCGTGTCGAGCGCGAAAAACCGATTGACGACGAGATTTCCCTCGCCCAAGATCTCTCGATTCATCCGCTCGCGAAATTGGCGGAACTCTTCCAACGAACCTGGATCCCCGTGTTCATGTAGGGGCGCGGAGGCGCCGCCGTTCGTCTCCGGAGCTCTCACGATGGAAGTCGCGCTCCTCGACGGAGTGGCTTTCCGACGCTGTTGCGCTCGTTTTCGAGCGCTCAAAATTTCCACCCCTTGAGCGTCTTGATCGCCTTCTCCAACGCGACACGTTGATCAGGGTGCTCGGCCGTCGCGAGCAATTCTTCGTACGTGTCGATGGCGAGATCGACCGCCTGGTAGTCGTGCTCCGCGCCCGCCAGACTCGCCGCGTTGTCGGCAAGATTCGCTTTCGCGAGCTGGTCCTGTGGGAAGCGCGATGATACCTGCTGCCAGCGCGCCACGCGCTCCCTCGGATTCGATTCCGCCAGCGCCCACAGATGCCAGGCGCCCCTGTTCTCGGGATCGGATGCGATCGCGCGCGAGGCGAGATCACCCACTGCTTCCGGGCCCGCGCCGATCAGCCAGTAGTGATTCGCCAGCGCGACGAGCGCTTTCGCGTCATCGGGACGCTCCTTCACGGCGCGCTCGAGGGCGGGCAGCGGATCGACCAACTCTTCGCTGGCCAGCGATGCGTTCGGCTCAGACATGAGCGTGATATTTGTACACTGTCATAATCCTTTCATGATTGAACACGATTGCTGATTTCATCCAAGTCCAGATTCCGACGGAAAGGCTCCCAGCGATAAGGCTGCAAAGCTTACAGCTCCCTGCCTTGGTATGGTACGCCCCAAAAGGTAACGGTAAATCTCGAATCCGAAAAAGTGCGCTGGACTTTCCCGGCGCAGGAGCCTACCATTCAATTGTTGCTGGACAATTCCGGCGGTCGATAGTACCATTCTTGCACCAGCGCAGCCTAGCAGCGCGCCATTCCATATAGAATAGGGTTCCGGTAATCGCGTGAGTTTTAAGCCGCGGTGCGCGTGAGCCATTCGAGCAGCACTTTTCTTCTCAGCCACACCACAACTGCATGAACGAACGTCGACGTCCTTTTCGTCGCGGCCGGAGGTCTCGTCAGTCCGGCAATCAGCCACAAACTCCACTCACCGAATCCTACAGTGATGTAGATCCGTACCTGGAGCCCATGGATTCTTCGACACCAACCCCCAACGCAGCGCAGATACCCGACGCGCGCGACAATATGACATCACCAGCCATTCCTTCTCCCACTCCCACTCCACCTCCCACTGCCGCGCCCAGCGCGGCGGCGAATTCCGAATCCAATTCCGGCGCCGACGATTCGCCCAATGGATCGGGCGACACCGACGCTTCCCCACAGCAGCAACAGCAGCAACAGCAGGCGCCGTACAATCCGCAGACATCGGGCGGCGGGGGCGGGAGCGGGGAGAG
>CABEAZ010000330.1_pt1 | contig 31482 bp, 27 predicted proteins | sample 3132471 | NCBI WGS metagenome assembly CABEAZ01 (sample SAMEA5534345, study PRJEB31848) | metagenome | biome: tundra; feature: field; material: soil | place: USA | collected 2013-05 | depth 0.45 m | reverse complement strand
CAATTACGCGGCCGATGTCAGCACGATGCTGAGCGCGGTCATGGCTGGGCGCGGAACCGTTGCTGCCGGAGTGATTCCGCCAAGCCTCGGCGGCGCCGATCCGAGCCGCAAGGGATACACGCACGACATCGCGAAAGCCAAGGCGCTGCTCGCGGCCGCTGGGCACCCGAATGGAATAGACGTCGAGCTCTGGGCCGGGACGACGGATCAGTCGCCACGACTATCGCAGACGATTCAGGCCAATCTCGCGGAAGCGGGAATCCGCGCCAAAATCATGCAGCGCGATGCGTCGTCAGTGCGCGAGGCTGCGCGAAACGGACAGACCGATCTCGCGCTCAAGGAATGGTGGGCCGACTACCCGGACGCGGAAAACTTTCTTTTTCCGCTCCTCCACAGCAAGAACAAGGGTGCGGGCGGCAACGTTTCGTACTACTCCAACCCACACTTCGACGCGTTGGTAGACCAGGCCCACCGCGAGCAGGATGAGTCCAAGCGCAACGTGCTCTACACCCAGGCCGATCAGCTCGAGTACGACGACGCGCCGATGATCTACCTCTTCTTCTACAAAGATGTCTACGCGGTACAGCCCTGGATCAAAGGCTTCACCGTTCCCGCTGTCTTCAACGGCCAGCGCTGGACCGACGTGACCACCAGCAAATAGAGAAAGTGCTGTCTTTCATCGTTCGGAGACTGCTGCTTTCGATTCCAACGCTGTTCGGAGTCCTGGTGGTTGTTTTCCTGCTGCTCTATGTCGCTCCCGGCGATCCGGTGCAGGAGATGGTCGGCGAGCGAGCGGATCCCGAGACGATCGCGCGGCTGAGAAAGGAGCTGCGCCTCGACGAGCCGCTGCTCAGCCAGTTCACGCACTACACCAGCGGTGTGCTGCGCGGTGATTTTGGAAATTCCTACATCACCCAGCGGCCGATCATCACGGACATTCGCGAGAGATTTCCGAAGACGCTCCTCCTCGCCGGATCCGCCATGTTTCTCGCCTCCGTGCTCGGCATCACCCTCGGGGTCTTGAGCGCGCGAAATCCTGGTGGCTGGTTCGACCGGCTGGGACTTGGAGTTGCGTACCTGGGGATCTCGTTTCCCGTGTACTGGGTTGGACTCATTCTCATTCTTGTATTCGCGGTGATGCTGAAGTGGCTTCCGCCTTCCGGCTATGGCGGTATCAAATACCTCATTCTTCCGGCGCTCGCGCTCGGCTCACGATCGATCGCGTTTCTCGCGCGCGTGACGAGGTCGGCGATGCTCGACGTGCTGAGTAGCGACTTCGTTCGAACCGCGCGCGCGAAAGGATTGAAGGAACGCGTCGTGGTCGTAAGGCACGCACTCAGAAACGCGCTCATTCCGATTATCACGGTGCTCGGGCTCGACTTCGGATACTATCTCACCGGCAGCATTCTCACCGAGACGATCTTCAGCTGGCCCGGGCTCGGGCGCTACGTGGTGAATGCGATCACGCGGCGCGACCTGCCGGCGATTCAGGGATCTGTGTTGTTCCTGAGCGTTGTATTCGTGCTGGTGAATCTCCTCACTGATCTCGCCTACGCCAAAGCGGATCCCCGCGTAGCATACTCCTGAGCTCCGTGATGCCGAAGAAGGAAGCGCCTGCACCGGCCGCGACGGAGATAGTGCCGCGCGAGCACGCGCTGCGAGAGCAGATCGAGAAGATCGAACAGGAGTCGGGCGCCAAAGCCATCGCGGTAACGCTGCGCGATGCCGAAACCGGCCTCGAGCTGCACTACCACGGCGACCGCTGGTTTCACGCCGCAAGCACTATCAAGGTTCCGATCCTTCTCGGCGCCTTCGCCGCGATCAATCGCGGCGAGCTTTTGCCGCATTCCCGCGTGCACGTCCGCAATCGCTTCCTGAGCGTGGTGGAGAACATCCCGTTCCGTGTCGAGTCGGGACGCGATGCCAACTCGGTCGTGCACAACGCAATCGGCAAGATGATGCGCGTCGATGAGCTGGCGTATCACATGATCACGACCTCCAGCAATCTCGCCACCAATCTCCTCCTCGGCGTGCTCGGACCGGACGCCGTCAGTCAGACGTTGAAGGAGCTCCATGTCGATCAGGGAATCGAGCTCAGGCGTGGCGTCGAGGATGAGCTGGCGTTCGAGAAGGGCATCAGCAACATGGTGACAGCCGATGGGCTGCTGAGAATTCTCGTCATGCTGTCGGAGGGAAGGGCATTTTCCCCGGCCCTGTCGCGGCGGATGATGGACATCCTCCACGGCCAGGAATTCAACCAGGGCATTCCCGCCCGGCTGCCGAAAGGCACGCGCGTCGCTCACAAGACCGGCGAGATCTCGACCGTCGCCCACGACGCGGGAGTGGTCTACCTGCCCAAACGGAAGCCTTATGTGCTCGTAATCCTTACGGAATGGGACCCCGCCGCATCGGGCCGCTCACAGACAATCGCCGCCATCTCGCATACCATATACGAGTATCTCACCCAAGGCCCTGAGGATAAATGAGCGACCCCGCCCGTTTCGTCGAGACTCCGGGAGTGAATGAGTCCCCGACTTTCCCGCTTCGGGTCGTTGACGGGCTTACCCTCCCGGCTGAGTACCGAAAGGCGCTCAGGCCCGGGGAGGAGTGGAAGGACGCGACCGGGTTTCCCCGCCAGCTCCCCCGCTATTTCTATGAGATCCCGTCCTGGGATTTGGCCATGAAAATCGAGTTGGCCTCGCATTTCCTGCTCTGGGAGTTCATCCAGGTCGACGTACGGGAAGCCCCGCCCTTAAGGACATTCCCCCGGTACGTTCCGTGCGCTATAACGCTGTTAGCAGTGTGTCTGGAGAGGTTTCGGGATGCGGTCGGGACGCTGGTGCATATCTCCGCGAATGGGGGCTATCGATCGCCCACTCACCGCTTCTCCAAGAACGCGACTCCACATGCATGGGGAACCGCCGCCAACATCTACAGGATTGGCGACACCTACCTGGACAACCGGAGCGCGATCGAGCGTTTCAGTCTGATTGCGCGTGAGACGCTGCCGGGCATTTGGACGCGCCCTTACGGAGCGCCGACCGGCTTTGCGGAAGATCACCTCCACCTCGACCTGGGCTATGTGCTGTCGGTGCCGCGGGACGTAAACAATTGACGAGTTGGTTGAACCAGACACTCACGGAAATCGAAGAATCTTGGGCAAAAGAAGAGAATGACGCTGAAGAAGAAGAAAGGACCGGAGAACAAATCATCCACTCGCGAGCGGATCCAGCTCGCGGCGATCGGTATGGAAGCCGAATTCGCCGTGATCATTGACGGCGTGCAGGTGAAGCCGGAGGACATCTTCGGCAGCCCGCGCAAGTTCATCCGTGAGAAGATGATGCACCGGAAGGGCAGGTCTTATCACGTCCCCACCGGCGGTGCGGTCTATTTCGACACCGGCGTCATCGAGGTTGCGACTCCAGTAATCGAGATCGATCGGGGCTGCGCAGCACGCGCCGGACGCTCACTGTGGGAAGCGATCCTGTTCGTCCGGCAGGAGCTCGACGCCTGGGAGCAGGCGCACGACAGCGATGTCCAGCTCGCCGGCTTCAGCACCCACTACAACATCTCCTTCGAGGTGCCAAAAGAGGAGCAGGGCCCGACGAGAACCGTCGAGCAGCTCGCATATCTGCTGGCCCACATCCTTCCCGTTCCCGTGATGCTGCTCGCGGCGAACCGCCGCTCCACCGGAATCGGCGTCAGACCTCGCGGCGACCGCATCGAGGTCACCGCCGACTTCACCCCCGACGCGCCACTCATGATCGCGACCGCGACTCTGATCGTTGGCATCGTTCGCGAGGTGATGCGTTGGCCGAGCTATGGGATCGGCGTGCTCGAAGAGACCGACATCCCGATCATCAGGGGATTCCATCCCATGCCGCACACGACTCGCAAGGGATGGCTGGCGCGGTTCGACTGCTTCCCGGAGAACCCCTTCATCTGCGATATCGACGAGGACAGGTGGCCGACCATTCACGGGCGCTTCCTCTCTCTGCGGGAGATCGCAGGCCAGATCACCAAACATTTCTGGCCCCATATCCGTCGCTATTCGGATCCTTTCACGCTGCGCCTCATCGGCTCGGTGATGAAGGGACGCGCCCCGTCGCTGCTCGAACTCGACGACCGCCCTCCCGGCTACGAGGACGTCGGCCGGTTGTGCACGTGGGACAATCTGTTCCCCGAACGCGTCCTTCCGCGCTCGCAGTACGAGCGCGTTCTGATCAGGGCGATCTCCGGCGACAAGCTGCACATGGATGGCGAGTGGTACACGCCGACCGGGATGCGCGGCTGGTCGCGCGTGATCTTCCGCCGCAAAGCCGACAAGTCGCGCCACATCTTCTCGCTCGACTATCTGCTGGATCACCTGCAGGAGTGGGAGCGGCCGTCCCGAACCACGAAGCGCGGACCGAGCCAACGCCATCGAGAGCACTCCCCGCGGGCGTGATGCCGCGAGTAGAATGCGCGCTCGCGCCTGTTGCACGCCCTCGCTAGGTTGTTTGCGTGTCAATCACCACTGACGGCTCCCTCTGACAACACACATCGCCCTCCTCCGCGGCATCAACGTCGGCGGCCACCGGCAGATCGGCATGACCGATTTGCGCAATTTCATAACGAAGGTCGGCCTCCAGGACGCCAGATCGTTGCTCCAAAGCGGCAATCTCATTTTCACGAGCAACGTGCGAACGGGCGCCGAGCTCGAGCGCTTTCTGGAATCGGAAGCCGCAGAGCGGCTCTCGCTCGAAGTTGATTTCTTCGTGCGCACTCCCGAGGAGTGGAAGACAGTGATCCGGCAGAATCCTTTTCGCAAGGAAGCCGAGCGGGATCCAAAGCACCTCGTGGTGCTCTTCCTGAAGAGCGCGCCCGATGCCGAAGACGTCGCCGCGCTCCAGGCCGACATCAAAGGCGCCGAGACCGTAACAGCAAAAGGGAAACAGGCCTACATCTTCTACCCGAACGGAATCGGCCGCTCCAAGCTGACGACCGCGATGATCGAGAAGCGATTGAGTCGCGGGACCGCCCGCAACTGGAACACGGTGCTGAAACTCGGAATCATCGCAAAAACCGGATCGGCGAAGCTCACCCCCGTCTCCCCGCGCAAGCGCATTTAGAATCGCTGTCTCGGTCCAGTAACGCCCGCGGCCATTCGCTGCAAAGCTGGCAGCCCCCGGCCGATAGTCTTCTGTTGCAGTTAAGCTCTATCTCCCGCCAACGCGTCCAGGAGTTTTTGGTGTATGCCTCCGAATCCGCCGTTCGACATTATCAGCACCACGTCCCGCTCCTTCAGCCTCGGCGACAAATCCTTGACGATGGCGTCGGCGTCCTTGAGCTGCTTCGCCCCTTTGCCTGCCGACGCGAGGTCACGCACCAGCTGGTCCAGATCGAGTGCGGTTTCCTTGGTGTACCGATCAGGGCGAAAAAGCGCCGCGAAAACAATCTCGTCCGCCCCCCGAAAAGCCTTCACGTAGTCGTCCTGAAATTCCCGCCGCTGCGCCGTGTAGCTGCGCGGCTCGAACACCGCGACGATCCGCCGCCCCTTGTACTTCTGCCTGATCGCGTCGATCGTCTCGCGAATCGCTGTCGGATGGTGGGCGAAATCGTCGATCACCGCGACGCCGCGGACCTCGCCACGCACTTCCATACGTCGCTTGACGCTCGCGAAGGTGCGAAGGCCCTCGCGCACTCCATCGCGGTCGGCCTTCACCGCTTCCGCCGCGGCGATCACCGCGAGGACGTTTCTTACGTTGAACGCGCCGGCGAGTGGCGTGTCAACCCTTCCCCATTCCTTGTCGGATCGGAACGCGCGGAACCGGGTGCCGCTCTCGCTGAACTCGACGTCGCGCGCGTGCCAGTGCGGCTGGCCGGACGGAGGCTTCGTCTCGTCTCCGTAGGCGAACGACTCCACCGGTGCGAAGGACTTCGGCGCCAGCTCACGCATGATCGGCGAATCCCATCCCGCGATCAGCACTCCATTCTTCGGAATGAGATTTATGAACCGCGCAAACGCGAACTTGTACGCCTCTTCGTCGCGATAGATGTCGGCGTGATCGAACTCGATGTTGTTGACGATCGCCGTGTCCGGCAGGTAGTGCCACATCTTCGGACCCTTGTCGAAGTACGCGGTGTCGTACTCGTCGGCCTCGATCACGAAGTAGTTCGAGTCGGTCAGTCGAAACGACGTTCCGAAGTTTTCGGCGACTCCACCGATCAGGAAGCTCGGGTTGAGGCCCGCCGACTCGAGCACCCACGCCAGCAGCGATGTGGTCGTCGTCTTCCCATGCGTGCCGGCGACCGCCATCGAGTGATGGCCCCAGATGAACTCCTCTTTTATGGTAGCGGCGGCCGAGGTGTAGCGAAGCTTCTGGATCAGCACCGCCTCCAGCTCCGGGTTCCCTCGCGAGATAGCGTTGCCGACGATGACGATGTCCGGCTTCGACGACAGATTCTCCGCCTTGTATCCCTGATTGTAGGCGATCCCCATCTCCTGGAGCTCCGTCGACATTGGCGGGTATACGTTCTCGTCCGAGCCGGTGACCGTGTGCCCCGCGGCCTTCAGGAGCCCCGCCAGCGAAGCCATGGCAGTACCACCAATTCCGATCAGGTGATAGTGAAGAGGATTCCTCTTTCGCTTGTCGGGGTTTCGCGCCATTCTGCCTCGTCGTCTTTCGATTGGAGTTCAGTTGTACTGGAATCTATAATGCTCTTATGAAGCACCAGTCACAGCCCCAGCCCCGCGGCGAAACGCATTCGTGCGCGACGCCGTAGGGAGGAAACACCCTAACGAGATTCATGCCGCAACGAGCCAATAGATTCTGGACGATCTTCCTAGCGACCATCCTTGTCGATGTCGCGACCAAACGATTCGCCGTCACCGCGCTGTCCCCGCCCTACGTTCCGCACGACATCATCGACGATGTGCTGCGCTTCACGCTCGCGTACAACCCCGAAGGCGCGATGAGCTTTTCCCTCGGGCCATCATCCCGCTTGTGGTTCGTGCTCCTGTCCTTCGGGACGCTCTTCGTTCTCGCCTACATGTATCGACAGACTCCGCGTAAAGACCGATTCCAGATCGCTTCGATCGCGCTCATTTGCGGCGGCGCGGTCGGCAATCTGTTCGATCGCATCCGCTCCGCGCGCGGAGTCGTCGATTTCATCGACATCGGCATCGGCACGCACCGCTTCTGGACCTTCAACTTCGCTGATCTGGCCGTGACACTCGGCACCGCGATGCTCACCTGGATCCTTTGCGTGCGGGCGGCGAAGGACGAGCCCAAGGGCCACACCCTCGCTACGAACAGAGCCGTCGACGAGCCGAGCTAGTCGTCCTTCTGTCCGAAGATCGCCATGTTGGAGCTGTGTCCCGGATTCACCTTCTTGTCGGGATAGATCAAGTGCACCGCCTGGTTCACCGCGGTGGCGGCTTCGCCGAATCCCGTCGCGATCAGCTTCAGCTTGCCGGGATAAGTCGTGATGTCACCGGCGGCGTAGATCCCCGGCCGCCCCGTCTCCATCAGGCTGTTGACGACGATCTCGTCCTTCTCGCAGTTCAATCCCCACTCGGCCAGCGCGCCGATATCGCTGTGGAAGCCGAGCATCGGCAGGACGACATCCGCATCGACGTCCCGAGTCGTCTTTGCTTTGACGTCGCGCACTGTCACGCCAGTGAGCTTGCCGTCGCGCGACAGCACGTCGTGCAGCTCGTGGAACGGTAGCAGCGTCGTGCGTCCCTCCGCCGACGTGGCCGCGGCCTGAACTTCGGCAATGGTCGCTCCGTGCGCGCGGTACTTGTCGCTCCGATGGACGAGCGTCACCGCTTTCGCGCGGTCGCGCAGCTGCTGCGCCCAGTCGAACGCCGAGTCGCCGCCCCCGATGATGACAATGCTCTGGCCGCGGAACTCTTCCGGATCCGACACGCGATCGAAGATCCCTCGCCCGTACCATGGCTCCGCGCAGGACTGCGGCAGACGCCGCGGTGAGAAGGCGCCGATCCCCGCGGCGATGACGATCGCGCGCGTTGGAAAGCGGTCGGTCTCGGTGACCAGGACGAAGTGATCGCCATTCCGCTCGAGGGCGGTGACGTTCTGGTTCAGGTGTGCCTTGAAGGGGAACTGCGACGCCTGCTCGACGAGCGCATTGACGAGATCCTTCGCCAGAATCTTCGTGAAACCCCCGACGTCGAAGATGTACTTCTCGGGGTAGAGCGCCGTGAGCTGCCCGCCAAGCTGGGGCAGCGCGTCAACGATCCGCGCGGTCGCGCCGCGCATTCCGGTATAAAAAGAGGCGAACAGTCCGGTGGGACCGCCGCCGATGACGGTGATGTCGGTTATCTCGTGGGTCATCTCTGACGCGAAATATATAGTAGCGGGAAGTCGCACCCACCCCGTCTCGGCCTTCTGGCAACTTTACAGGGAGCGCCCTAGACTCTGCGGGGTGATGCGGCCTCCTGTAGACGTGCGCGCTCAGAGCGAGCAGCCGACGCTCACAACCGAGCGTCTCACGCTTCGCCCCTTTATCGCCGACGATGCGTTCGACGTCGAGCGACTCGCCGGAATGCGCGAGATCGCGGACACGACGCTCAACATCCCGCACCCATACCCACACGGCGGAGCGGCCGAGTGGATTCTCACTCACGGCCCGGCCTGGAATGAGAGAAGCAACGCAACCTTCGCGATTGTCGATAACGCAACAGGCCGCCTGGCCGGTGCCATCAGTCTCATGATCAAGCCCGAGCACCGCCGGGCCGAGCTCGGATACTGGATCGCTCTCAACTGCTGGAATCGCGGTTACGCGACCGAGGCGAGCCAACGGCTCATCGATTTCGGCTTCGAGATCCTCGGCCTCCACAGAATCGAAGCGCGCCACTTCGTTCGCAATCGCGCCTCTGGACGTGTAATGCAAAAGCTGGGTATGCAGCATGAGGGAATCGAGCGAGACTGGGCCATCAAATGGGATCGCTTCGAGACCCTCGCGGTCTATTCGATCCTCGAGCCCGAGTGGAGGCCCGCGCGGGCCGGCCGATAGCCTTGCTCCGGTCGCCGCTGCCAGCGGGATCCTCTACTCGTCGAGCGGCGCGACGCTGACTTGAGCGGAGCCGTCTTCTCGATAGTGCACGCTTACGGTCCAGGGCTGGCAACAGACCTCACAGTCCTCGACGTATTCCTGTGCTGAACCCCCGCCCGGATCGATCGCGATCTCGACCGTTTCGTTGCAGTAGGGACAATAGACCGTCGCCCCCGTCTCGGCGGTTCCATCGCCGAGTGGGAATTCGATGTCCGGCAAGTCTTCGTCGTCGTGCAAGCGCATCGTCAATCTCGGGAAACTCTGTCTGATTGTAGAGGAAGTTACTTAGTGGAAATACAACCGAAGACTACCGGCCGGGGGCCATCAGCGGCGCAGCGGATGGTTGCGGGCCGCCCCTAAATGCATTCGAGACCAGCGCGTGGCCAATGGCCGGCACGCCCCTGCCCCTGGCCGGTAGTCTTCAGTTGTAGGTTGATCAGCTCTGGCGAATCGAGCAGCGTAGATTTCCAGCCGATGAAGATCTACACGAAAACCGGCGACGCCGGCGACACGGGACTGTTCGGTGGCGGACGGGTCCAGAAGGACGACCCGCGCGTCGAAGCGTATGGCGACGTCGACGAGCTGAATGCCGTCATCGGGATGGCGCGCGCAGTCGAGCCGCTGCCGCGCATCGACGAAGTCCTCGTGCCGATGCAGCGCGATCTCTTCAGCATCGGCGCTCTCCTCGCCACGCCGGACCTGGAGAAGATGCACAGCCATCTGAGCAAGGCGAACATCGATGACCGGCGGATCAGGGACCTCGAGCGCGCGATTGACGACTGCGAGAAGGAGCTGGAACCGCTCAAGGCATTCATCATTCCCGGCGGAAGCCTTAAAGGCGCGGTGCTTCACGTCGCCCGAACCGTTTGCCGGCGAGCAGAGCGGCGGGTCGTGCACCTTCAGAAGGAGGTTGAGATCCCGTCCCTCGTCGTCATTTATCTGAACAGGTTGTCGGATCTCCTCTTCATGCTCGCGCGTGTCGCGAACGTACGCACGGGTGCGGGTGAAGTAACCTGGTAACGCCGCGCGAAATCCGGCTTCACGGGTCCTCGATCCGGGTTGCCTCAGGACTCCTGGCCAAGACCGGCGCCGTTGCCCGCGAGCTCGCCCCGGCTCATCGGTACGCCGTCATCACGGATGCCAACGTCGGTCCGCTGTACGCGGAAATGGTCCGCGATCAGCTCGAAGAGCATAGCGTGGACATCCTGACCATCCCGGCCGGAGAGTCAAACAAGACCCGGGAAAGCTGGGCCCGGCTCACCGACCAGATGCTCGCCAAAAGGTATGGGCGCGACTCCGCTGTGATTGCGCTGGGGGGTGGGGTCGTCGGCGACCTTGCGGGCTTCGTCGCCGCGACCTTCATGCGGGGAATCCCGGTGGTCCAGATACCTAGCACATTGGTCGCCATGGTCGACGCCTCGATCGGTGGAAAAACCGCGGTAGACACCCCAGCGGGCAAGAATCTGGTGGGCGCTTTCCACCCTCCTAATGCTGTGCTTATCGACCCCCAACTCCTTGCCACACTTCCACTTAGAGAAATGCGTGCGGGTTTTGCAGAGATTGTCAAGCATGGCGTAATCGCAGACGACGTATATCTTCGTGAGGTCGCCAGCGGTGCTTCAGAGTTGCTGTCGGCCGGCGGTTCGACGAGTGACAGGATGCTCTCGCTCATCGTCCGTAGCATAGAGATCAAGGCCAACATTGTCTCACGTGATGAACGGGAGGAAGGCCTTCGAAAAACTCTGAATTTCGGCCACACGATTGGTCACGCCGTCGAGCTGGTTAGCGGCTACTCACTGCTTCATGGTGAGGCGGTAGCAATCGGGATGGCACTGGAAAGCAGGCTCGCCGAACAGATCGGCGTAGCTAGGACCGGAACCGCAGCTACGATCGCCAAAGCACTGCAGTCCGCCGGACTCCCGACCGACCTCCCACCCGGCTTCGAACCGGACGCGGTCATCGAGGCGGTGAGGTCGGATAAGAAGGGAGTGTCAGGCAAGACGAGGTTCGCCCTTCCCCTTCGCGTTGGAGCGATGGCCGGGGCAGAGACGGGATGGACTGTTCCAGTCAGTGACGATCAACTTCGGGAGGTGCTTGCATGAAAATTGGCAGAATCTCTCGGCGTGCCTTCGCACCAAGGCCCGCTGGCGACGGCACCTCCTGCCGACCGCGGGTCGAGGTCCTGCGCACCATCGTCGCGGTAACCCTCGCTGTGGCGCTTGTCGGAACTGGAGCGATCGCGCTCCCCTCGCTCGCTCCGGTCGGGGCCGGAATCGAGATTCCACCTCGCAAGGGTCCGCAGCTCGAGCCCGAGGCCATTGCGGACATCGAACGCATTCGCGAGACCGCGGGAATGCTCGGCATTCCGCTGGCGGCAACCGTGGCGGACATGGCAAAGGCGCTTCCGTCTGCAGCCGCGAGAGTCGCGAAGGCGACGACCGCCGTGACGAGGCCCATCGCCGATGGTATGGACGTATTTCCGTCCGCCGCGAGCCTCATCCGCGCTACGGCCCATGAAGCGATCAAGATGAAGAGGGGAATCATCCCGCTCATGCCGTCGAAGTTCGCTCCCGCCCAGAACGGAATCACCATCCCGGTCTCACTCACCCAGTACTGCGTACAGGGTGAAACCCGTCGCGGACGCCAGACCCGGCACGGAATCCTCGCCGCCGATCCTCGCATCTTCCCGCTCGCGCGCTACGTCGAAGTCTTCCTCGGCCAGGAATACCTCGGCCGCTACCTCGTGGACGACACCGGCGCCAACGTACTCGGTGCGACCCTCGACATCTGGAATCCAGACTGCAAGGAAGCAGCGCGCTTCGGGCGTCACTGGGGCAGCGCGGTGCTCGTCGCGCGTGAAGTCGAGCAGGTCCCGAACGATTCGCTCATGCCCACCCGGTGGGACGGACTCGCGAAGCGCTAACTACCGCGCTTTTTCAAGGCCGCAACGGCCTTACAATTGCTCGATTGAGCCACGAAAATCCTAACCGAGACTCCCTAATGTCCTCGTTCAGCACCTACCTGATTGGATTCATCGTCCTCATCATCGGTCTGGCGATCGCCGCTATTCTCCTCGGTGTCTCAACTACCTGGGTTACCGTTGGGGCCATTGTAGCGATCGGAATTGGCATTGTGAGCGCCACAACCCGAACGAAGCCCAAAGATCCGCAGGCTTGACCTATGGCATGAAACATGGCTGTTGACGGTGGAGTGCGCGTCTAGTTAACGTGCGCGTCCAACAGAACCGGGCGCGCCACCCAGGCAGCCGGTCGGTAATGTCGCTACCAAGGGGCTTATGCAGACAACGGGCGAGAGTAGATCCAAAGGCTTCTTCCGTTCCTCCCCCTCTACCGCGTTCGACCAGTACCTCCAGGACATTCAAAAGCTTCCACTGATCACCGACGCCGAAGAAGAGCGTCGCCTCGCCCGCCGTGCACAAGCCGGTGACGAGAAAGCAGCAGAACGGCTGGTCACCGCCAATCTTCGATTCGTAATCTCATACGTAAAGAAGTATCAGGGCCACGGTCTCGACCTTGGTGAGCTCGTCGCCATCGGCAACGAAGGTCTGCTCAAGGCAGTCAGAAAGTTCGACCCCGATCAGGGCGTCAAGTTTATCTCCTACGCCGTATGGTGGGTTCGCCAGGCAGTGCTGAAGGCGCTGGCCGAGCAGACGCGAAGCGTTCGAATTCCGCTCAACCAGAATTCGCAGCTGATCAAGCTGGCGCGAGCGCAGACCGTTCTCTCGCAGGTCCTCAAGCGCGATCCGACCGACAACGAGATCGGGCGTCTGCTCGAAGAGACTCCCGACGCGGTGCGTTCCGCCAAGCAGATGTCGGCGACGGAGATCTCGCTCGACGCCCCGATTGATCGCTCGGATCGCGAGGCCTGCACGCTCGGCGAGCGCTTCGCCGGAGTGGATGGCGGTGAGATAGAGGAAGTCACTGACTTCCATCTCATGCGCGAGTTCATCGACCGCGTGTTCCGGAAGTACCTCACCCCGCGCGAGCGGAAGATCCTTCACCTCTATTACGGGCTCGAGCAGGGCTCCGATGCGATGACGCTCGAGAAGATCGGTGCTCTGATGGGCGTCACTCGCGAGCGGATCAGACAGATTCGTGAGCGCGCCTTCGAGAAGCTCCGTGAGTCGGCGGACGGTTCGGCCCTCGCGGGATTCTGGAGCTAGACCTCGTGTAGTAGCGCGAACCAGACCCGACCAACGAATAGAAGAGACGCCGGCCGAAGATTGGCCGGCGTCTTTCTTGTATAGGGTGTGGATTCCCACACTCGTTGGCTCCCCTCCTCCAGCACTTCATGGCAGCGATACAAAACGCGGCTGCATCTCCGCGCGGCTCGAAGCTCAAGGCCTTTCTCAATGCTGCGTCCGGAAATGCTGACCCTGCGCGTGAGGCTCTCACAAAGGCGGGGTTCGATCTCGAGGAAGTGCAGCCGCGCGAGATGGAGAAGCGACTCAAGCAGGAAATCGATCGCGGAACGAAGCGCGTCCTCGTGGCCGGCGGTGACGGCACCATCGCGACAGCCGCGTCGGTCCTCGCCAGGAACGACATCGAGCTGGCGATCCTCCCGGGCGGAACTCTCAACCACTTTGCCAAGGATCACAACGTTCCGGCCGACCTGGGCCAAGCAGCGCTTGTCGCGGCCGACGGCGTGGTCGTCGGAGCGGACATCGGCTACGTCAACGACTGTGTCTTTCTGAATACGAGCTCGATCGGCGCGTACGTCACCTTCGTCCGCGTTCGCGAGCGATTCGAGAAGTATGTCGGCTACCGGATCGCGAGCTTTTTCGCCCTCATCAGAACGTGGGCGGGGCTGCGCGCCTTCACGGTGACGCTGGAAGTCGAAGGTGTAAAGAAGAACTACCGCTCTTCCCTGGTCTTCATCGGCGTCGGCGAGCGCGAGCTCAGGCTGCCGACACTCGGCAGCAGAGTGAAGAACGGAAAACGGGGACTTCACGTCATGGTCGTTCGTGGCCACAAGCGGGCGCGCCTGTTCGCCGTCGCGCTCGCCGGAATTGCCAAGGGAACGAAGGAGGCAGAAAAACTTCCGGAGTTCGACGACTTCCTTGTCGAGAGCTGTCGGATCGACCTCACTCGCCCGCACGCCACCGTCGGGCTCGACGGAGAGCTGAAAAGGATGGTGACTCCGCTCGACTACAGGATCGAGCGTGATGCGCTCCACCTCGTCGTCGGCCCGCCCGAGGGAGATCAATAGCTAAATTCCACGGATGACCCAGCCGACTCCGGCCCCGACTCAGGCTAACACCTCGCCGGCGCAGTTCCCGGTCGCCGAGCGTCTGGCGGAAATCGTGGGCGAGCGCCACGTACTGAGCCGGCCAAGCGAGCTGCTGGTCTACAACTCCGACGGATTGCCCGGCTACCGGCGCCAGCCCAGTCTCGCCGTTTTTCCAGGGACGCGGGAAGAGACAGTCGCAGTCGTCAGACTGCTGGCCGCTGAAGGCCTTTCATTCGTCCCGCGCGGCGCTGGCACCGGGTTATCTGGCGGAGCTCTAGCCGACGACATCGTCGTCATCGGGCTCCACCGGCTCAAGAAGATCATCTCGCTCGATGTCGCAAACCGCCGAGCGACGGTCGAGCCCGGCGTCGTGAATCTCCGGCTCAACAAGCACGTCGCGCCGCATGGACTGCTCTACGCTCCGGATCCTTCGAGCGAGGCGGCGTGCACGATCGGCGGCAACGTGGCCGAGAATGCCGGGGGTCCGCATTGCCTCAAGTACGGCGTCACACTCAACCACGTGCTGGCGATAACGGTCCTTTTGCCGAGCGGGGAGGTCGTGGAGCTGGGCAGCAAGGTCGGTGAACGGGATGGCTACGATCTGCGCGGAGCATTTATCGGGTCGGAGGGATGCTTCGGGCTCGCTCTGGACATAACCGTCAAGCTGACGCCCAAGCCGCAGACTGTGCGGACGCTGCTCGCCGATTTCACGTCGATCGACCAGGCCGCACACGTGACATCCGCGATCATTGCGTCCGGAATCGTACCCGCGGCGCTGGAGTTCATGGATGGTCCGACGATCCGCGTGGTGGAAGATTCCATTTATGCCGCGGGCTATCCGCGGGATGCGGAGGCCATTCTTCTCATCGAGCTCGACGGACTCGAAGCCGGTGTCTCGGCGGACCTCGCAGCGGTGCGGCGGATCTGCCTCGATGGCGGAGCGCGGAACGTGAAGGTTGCGCGCGACGATGCGGAGCGCATGAAGCTCTGGCAGGGCCGGAAGAAGGCATTTGGAGCGATGGGCCGTCTCGCGCCGCATCTGATCGTCCAGGATGCGGTGATTCCGCGGACGCGCTTGCCGGAGATTCTCGCCACCATTCGCGCGATCAGCGAGAAGTACGGCGTCGTCGTATGCAACGTCTTTCACGCGGGTGACGGAAATCTTCATCCGAACATCGCCTACAGCGCGGACGATCCGGTCGAAAGCGAGCGAGTGCACAAGGCGATGACCGAGATCATGCAGGCATGCATCGATGCGGGCGGCAGCATCACGGGTGAGCACGGTGTTGGGCTCGACAAGATGGGATACATGGAAGCCATCTTTTCCGAGAGCTCGCTCAACGCCATGTGCGAGCTGCGCGCGGTGTTCGATCCGGAGCGGCGGTCGAATCCGGGGAAGGTCGTTCCGGTTCACGCCTGCAAGGAATGGCACGCCGTGCCCGGCGGTCGCTTGCGAACGGGTACAAGCTCTTTGACGGATGCGCCCGAGCCGCGTCCCGTCGAGGCCGAGCCCTCTCATCCGTCGGCCCGGTGAGCACCGAAGCGGTAGTCTCCGCGATAAAGGAAAGCGGATCGACTCGATCGTCGCTCCGGATTGCCGGCCGTTCGACCTGGCTCGACGCGGGGCGTCCTGTGCGCGCTGACAAGACCCTTTCCCTCCGCCACGACAGCGGCGTCGTCAGCTACGTGCCGGGTGATCTCACACTTACTGTGCGCGCTGGGACTCCGCTCTCCGAGATCGAGCGTGTGACGCGGGAGCACGACCAGTGGCTTCCTCTCGATCCGTACGGATCACCAGACGGAACCATCGGGGCGACGATAGCGACGGCGTCTGCCGGGCCACTCGCATCGAGCTTCGGATTGCCGCGCGACCTGTTGCTCGGCCTCGAGTTCGTGAACGGACGGGGCGATGTGGTGAGAGGCGGAGGAAAGGTCGTGAAGAATGTCGCCGGCTTCGATCTCTCGCGCCTTCTCACGGGCTCATGGGGAACGCTCGGCGTCATCACTGAAGTAACGCTCCGTCTTTATGCTTTGCCAAAGGCCGACCGCACGTTTGCGGTCGCTCTCAAGGGGAGCAAGAAGGAAGTGGCGTCCCTCGTTCGCGCGATCGTCATGTCGCCTCTCACTCCGTTCGCGCTGCAGCTCCTAAATCCTCCAGTCGTGCGTGCGCTCGATATCGGCGAACATCCGGTTTGTCTCATTCGGCTTGGTGGCAACGAGGCAGCAGTCGACGTGCAGCTTCGCGCGCTCTCTTCCCTCGCTGATTCTAAGGAAGTCGACACAGCCGTCTGGGACGGGCTGCGGAATCTGGAGAATGGTGCGGAATGCGTTCTCAGAATCTCAGGTCTGCCTGCGAGCTTTCGCGAGGTGTCCGCCGCCATGTTGTCGGATGAATATCCGTGGATATCCGAGTACATCGATCCGGTGAGAGGCGTGCTGCGCCTGGTTTTGCGCGCTCCTGATGACGCAGCGGCATCCGAAGACTCTGTGTTAGGCATTGATCCCGCGGGACGGCCGGACGAGCACGTCGTATTTGAACAACTTCCCGGCGAAAGCTGGGACGGTATACCAAGCGCCGTCTCAGATTCGCTGTCGCAGGGCGTGAAGAAAGCCTACGACCCGCACAATATTCTGAACCCCGGCATACTGGGCGACTGACGTGACCGCAGCCCTCCCTGCTGATCCGCTGCCACTGGATCCGATGCCTGGCTGCGCGCTGCCCGGCACCCCGCTCGCCGACGCGCTGCCCGGAATCAATGCGTGCGTGCATTGCGGATTCTGTCTTCAGGCGTGCCCAACGTACCTGACTCTCGAGGACGAGAACGACAGTCCGCGCGGACGCATTTTTCTCATGCGGTCGCTGCTCGAGGGCACGGTCAAGCCGGACGATCCTAGCGTGCAGCAGCATATCGATCAATGCCTTGGCTGCAGGGCGTGCGAGCCCGTCTGTCCGAGCGGAGTTCCCTACGGACAGCTTCTCGAAGCGACGAGGGCGACGCTGCGCGAGTACAGGTCGACCCCGTTCATCGCGCGGGCGATCCTGTTCGTTTTCGCGCGCGAGTGGCTGCTGCGTCCGGCGATGTTCTTTTCGCGAATTCTCGCCGCCACTCCGATCCCCACGCTTCTTTCCGGGACCAAGGGGCGCCTCGGCTTCGCGATGGCGATGCTTGCTTCCACCGGCCGCTCGATCGAGCGCTCACGCTATCAGCCCGTGACACGCGGCGAGCGCGGCAGCGTCGCAACGCTACGCGGTTGCGTGATGGACGGCCTCTTCAGCGAGACAAACCGCGCGACCAGGCGCGTGCTGGCTGTGAACGGTTACGCGATTGTCGCTGCTCCCGGGCAGAGCTGCTGCGGCGCGCTCCACGCGCACGCCGGCGATCTGGAGACCGCCCGCTCTCTCGCGCGCCGCAATATCGCCGCGTTCGGCCACTCGGGCGCCGAGTTCATCGCGGTCAATGCCGCCGGCTGCGGAGCGATCATGAAGGAGTACGGACATCTGCTGAAGGATGATGCTGAGTGGCACGAGAGAGCCGCGAGCATGAGCGCGCGCGTGAGAGATGTGAGCGAGCTTCTCGCCGCCGCTGGTCCGCGCGAGGGGGGGCCTCTTCCCATTCGAGTCACGTATGACGCGCCCTGCCATCTCGAGCACGCGCAGCGGGTCACCCAGGCGCCGTTTTCGGTTCTCGCTGCCATTCCCGGTTTGGAGCTCGTTCCGCTCCACGATTCCGATCAATGCTGCGGAAGCGCCGGCATCTACAATCTCATCGAGCCGGAGACTTCCGACGCCGTGCTAGCGCCCAAGCTCGCAAACATCCGCGCGACCGGAGCGCCGTGGGTGGCGACGGGAAATCCTGGTTGTCTGATGCAAATCGGCGCCGGCCTGATTCGCGCCGAGATCCCTGCGCGCGCGATTCATCCCGTCGATCTGCTCGACGCATCGTACGCCGCTTTCGGCCAGTAGCGCCCGCTCTGGGCACTGGCTTAATTGCAGGTAATGTCGGAAATGAACGAGTATTCCGCGTTGCACAACGGTGCTCTCTTTTTCGACCGGAGCGACCGGACGCGCCTGCGCATCTCCGGACCGAAGGCCGCCGAGCTGGTCACCGGAATGGTGACGAACGACGTTTTGGCTCTGGTTCCGGGTGAAGGCCAGTACGCCGCCGCGCTCACTCCCAAGGGGAAGATCGTCGCCGATCTCCGCATCTTCGCGTTGGACGATGCGCTTCTGATCGACACTTCCCCCGCCGCCGCTCCGGGATGGAAAGAGATGGTGAGGAAATACGTCAACCCGCGCATCGCGCCTTACCACGACCTCACGTCCGAGCTCAGTGATTTCGGAGTTTTTGGACGGTCGGCGCGGCCGGTCGTGTCGCGAGTGGCTGACGTCGACGACAAGGACCTCGCGGATCTCGCCCCTTACGGGCACATCAGCCGCCCGTTCGAGGGAGTGACTGTGACCATCGCCCGCGTTCCCGAGATCGATCTCGATGGATTCGAGATCTTCATCCCGAGCAAGGCCGTCGCTTCACTCAAGGAAAAGCTGGAGGCAGCAGGAGTCTTTCCCGGAGGCCAGGACATCTGGGAAATCGCTCGCATCGAGAGCGGTCGTCCGGAGTGGGGCACTGACATGGATGAGTCAACGCTCCCGCAGGAAGCCAACTTCGACGAGCTTGGCGCGATCTCCTATACCAAAGGCTGCTACATCGGACAGGAGACGGTCGCGCGCGTGCACTTCCGCGGCCACGTGAATCGTTTCCTGCGCAGGCTGCGGTTCGTCACCAGACCCGCACCGCCCAAGGGCGCCGAGCTGGTGGACGAGACCGGAAAGGTGATCGGCGACATTCGAAGCTCCGCCCTCTCGCCGCGATTCGGCGGTGTCGCGCTTGGAATGGTGAGGCGGGAGGTGCCGCCGGGCACGACGCTGCAGGCGAGATGGAACGGAGGAGAATGCAGCGTGCAAGTCGAGCAAAACGAAAAAGGCGCCACTGTTTAGTGGCGCCTTTTTGATCTCCAGGAAGAAGCTTACTTCTTTTTGGTGCTCTTCGTGGTGGTCTTCGTGGTCGTGGTGGTCGTCGCTGCGGTCGAACTGGCCGTCGTGTCCATCTTCATGGCGGTATCCACCATGGCCGGGGCCGGAGCCATGGCGGGAGCGGACGTGTCGGCGGTCGCGGCGTCATCTTTCTTGGCGGTGCATGCGGCAAGTGCGAAAACAGCGGCGACAAGGGCCAGGCGCTTCATTTACGATCTCCTTAGAGAGGAACGTGGGATAAGTCGCCGGTACCGTGCCCGCGATCGCGGTGCCCGTTTTGGCGCGCGCGCGAAAATTTATCTCATCTTGAACCCCTGTCAAGGGCGGAGCCTTCTGGTTGCCCTCATGCACACGGGCTAGATTAAGTCTCAAAGTCGGCATTTCCCGCGGAGAGTCAGTTGTCGGTCAACCCGGAAACATTTGGCGCACTCAAGCGCTCTGCCTTCGGCTCTCCGGACCGGAGACAGCTGTCGGTCAAAGATGAGCTTCGTTCGAATCTCCTCACCCGTCTCGCTACTCGAAAACCCATCTTCCATGGGGTGATCGGCTACGAGGAGACGGTCATGCCGCAGATCGTCAACGCCCTTCTGAGCCGGCACAACTTCATCCTCCTCGGCCTTCGCGGACAGGCGAAGTCCAGAATCCTCCGCTCGCTGACTACGCTCCTCGACCCGGCGATGCCCATCATCGCCGGCAGCGAGGTGAACGACAATCCGTTCGCGCCAATTTCCAAGTACGGGAAGAATCTTCTGAACGAAGCCGGAGACGACACGCCGATCGCGTGGGTCGATCCGGATCAACGCTACGTCGAGAAGCTCGCTACGCCCGACGTCACCGTAGCCGACATCATCGGCGACCTCGATCCCATCAAGGCCGCGCGCGGAGGACACATCCTCGGCGACGAGCTCACGATGCACTACGGGATGCTGCCGAGGTCAAATCGCGGAATCTTCGCGCTCAACGAGCTTCCTGATCTGGCGGGAAAGGTCCAGGTCAGCCTCTTCAACATCATGCAGGAGGGCGACGTCCAGATCAAAGGCTATCCCGTGCGGCTGCCGCTGGATGTCATGATCTGCTTCACCGCCAACCCCGAGGACTACACCGCTCGCGGCAAGATCATCACGCCCCTCAAGGATCGCATCGGGAGCGAGGTGACCACGCACTATCCCGAGACCGTCGAGCTCGGCATGGCGATCACTAACCAGGAAGCGTGGACCGCGCGCGGCGCCGGCAAGGTGCGCGTGCCGGATTTCATCGCCGAGGTGATCGAGCGCGTCGCGTTCGAGGCACGGAACGACAAACGCATCGACAAGCGCTCCGGGGTCTCCCAGCGCATGCCGATCTCCGTTCTAGAGAACGTCGTGTCGAACGCGGAGCGGCGTGCGATTCAGACAGGTGAGCGCGACATCGTCCCGCGCATCGCCGACATCTACGCGGCTCTGCCGGCGATCACCGGCAAGATCGAGCTGGAGTACGAGGGTGAGCTCGTGGGTGGCCACACCATCGCGCGCGAGCTGATTAGACGCGCCGCCGATGCGACCTATCAGGACCGCGCAGGCGGCGTGAACACAGACGAGATCATCATGTGGTTCGACGTCGGTGGCGCACTGCAGGTGACCGATGATGTTCCGGTCGACGCCGTCGTCGAAGGTTTCGGCAGCATCCCGGGATTGATGCAGGTCGTGAACACCGTGGGCCTGGCGCCGATGGACGATCTTCCGGTCCTTGCGGCCGGATGCGAGCTGGTGCTCGAGTCTCTCGTCGCGCGCAAGAAAATCGCGCGGTCGGATGCGGGCACCTACGGTCGGGCCGTCGAAGAGAAGCGCCGCCGCCCTTATCAGGACTGACAGTTGGCGATCCTTACCGTCTCGCGGCTTTATGGGTCGGGAGGCTCGGAAGTCGCCGCCATCGTCGCGAAAGCCCTGGGCTGGTCGCTGTTCGACAATGCAGTCGTCGATGCCGTCGCGGCACGCATGGGGTTGAGTGTGGCCGAAGTCCAGGCGCGCGAAGAGAGAGTCCCTTCACTGGTCGAGCGGTTGACCTCGGCGATGGCGATGGGCTCGCAGGAGTGGATGTCGCCGATCGCGGACGCGAAGCGCCCGACCGACGAGCAGCTGATAGAAGTCACCCGGCACATCATAGAAGAAGCGATCGCGCGCGGCTCCTTGGTCGTGGTCGGACGCGGCACGCAGGAGATGCTGGCCGAGCGCGACGACGCGCTCCATGTGTTCTGCTACGCGTCGCGGAAAGCGCTGATTGCGCGGACGATGAAGCGGGAGAGCGTGAGCGCGGAGGATGCGGCGCGGCTCGTGGACGAAACCAACAAGCGGCGCGATCAGTGGGTGCGCCTGCACTGGGAGCGTGACCGACGCTCGCTCGAACTTTACGATCTCAGCGTCAATACCGAGCGGCTGGGAATCGAAGGATCCGCTCAACTCGTCGTGAGCGCGGCGAAGAGTAGGTTCAAACTCTAACAGAAAACTGCAACTGAACGGGATGCGGGTTGTGAGAGGCGTAGTTGCCAGGCATCAGGGCACGACGTCCGGACTTCACTAACTGGCATTGCGGCACAGGCAGTGGCTTGTAACATGAACCGGCCCGGGAAGGTCAGCGCGCAGTGACTGTCAACCGACCACTACGCTACCGACAACTCGGATCCCGTTCTGTTGTTTTTTCTATTTTGGATTCGTCGCCCAGATCGTGGACTCGGTTACGAACCCCCGATCCTCGATCTCCAGCATGCTCACGATCAGCTGACCGATGTCCGACGGGTGCAGCTTGGTCGGATTTTCGGCCTTCGTATGCGCCGACTCGCCGGCCCCGAAGCTGGTCTGCACCTCGCTCGGATTGACCTGCATGACGCGAATGTCGTGCTGCCGAAGCTCCGCCCTCCAGCACTCGGTCATCGCATGTACCGCGAATTTGCTCGAGCAATACGCAGTGCCGTTGGCGAATCCGCGCTGCCCCGCGGTCGAGGAGATGTTCACGATATTTCCGTAACTCCGGCCGACGAAGTGCTTCGCTGACTCCCGCGCAACAAGCATCGCTCCGAGCACATTCGTCTGCCAAACGCGAAAGAGCTCGTCTCCTGTCAATTCGACGAGAGGGGCGAATGAGCCAAACCCCGCGTTGTTGATGAGCACGTTGTAGTCGCTGTACTCCTTGACTACCGTGGCGATCATCCGAAGCACATCGTCTTCCTTGCTCACGTCAGCGACTATCGGCAGAGCACCGATCTCCTTGGCCGCTTCTTCGAGCACATCCCGGTGCCGCGCACAGATCGCCACTCGCGCTCCACGCTCGCGCAGCAGACGCGCGGTCTCGAGTCCGATTCCACAGCTCCCGCCGGTGACGAGCACCGCGGCGTTTTTCAGATCCACCGTTTCTCCTTGGCGCCGATCGCTTCACGCACGAGTCCGGCAAAGTCTGTGACATCGGTCTCGGCCGTGTCGAACGAAGTGATCAGGCGCGCTTCCGAGGTGGCCTCGTTCCAGACGTGGAACGGCCACCGCTCCTGAAGCTTCGGGATGATCTCCCGCGGCAGCGTCACGAACACTTCGTTCGCCTGCACCTGCTGCGTGAGCGTGACGCCCTTGATGCCGGCGAGCTCTCCCGCCAGCAGCTGTGCCATCCGGTTCGCGTGAGCCGCGCTTCTCTTCCAGAGATCGTTGGTCAAGAGCGCGTTGTACTGCGCCGCGATGAACCGCATCTTCGACGAGAGTTGCATCCCCTGCATGCGCTTGAACTCGAAGTCGTCGGCCAGCGCGAGCTTGAAGAACACCACGGCCTCTCCGACGACCAGGCCGTTCTTCGTCCCTCCGAACGAGAGCGCGTCGACGCCGGCGCCACTGGTGATCGCTTTCAGCGGGACGTCGAGACTCACGGCCGCGTTGAAGATTCTCGCGCCATCCATGTGCAGGAGGAGCGAATGCGAATGCGCGAAATCCGCGATGGCCCTTATCTCCTGCGGCGTGTACACCGTCCCGTATTCGGTCGCCTGCGTGATCGAGATCGCGCGCGGCTGCACGTGGTGCTCGTTCCCGATGTCATGCAGATGCTCCCGGATTCCCGGCACGGTGATCTTTCCGTGCGGCGACGGGACCGTGAGCAGCTTGCATCCGATGTGCTTTTCGGCGGCGCCGCACTCCGAAGTGGAGACGTGCGCCGTCTCGGCGCAGATCACCGCCTGGTGCGACTGCACCATGCTCTGGAGGCAAAGCACATTCGCGGCGGTGCCGCTGAACACCAGAAATACTTCTGCATCCCCGCCGAGCTCGGCGCTGATTCTGGCGACGGCGTCGCGCGTGTAGGGATCGGCGCCGTAGGAGGGGACGTGACCGACGTTCGCGGCTGCCATCGCTGCCAGAACCTCAGGATGCACACCGGCCCAATTGTCGCTCGCGAAGGCGCGTCCCGACTCCTGCTTGTGCGGCATGTGCCTACGATAACGTCTCGCTCACTCCAGCGGCAAGGCGACCGCTGCCGCGCTGGCCGGCGTTGTCACGGGCTTCTAGTGAAAGTCGCGAGAGGCGTGGACGATCTGCTTCACCTTTAGTTCGCGGAATTTCAGGCCGATGATGTTCCGCACTCCGCCATCGCGCTCGAATCTTCCCTCGACCGCCACGAAGGTCGAGAACTTCACCACCTCGGAATATTTCTCGACGAGCTTTTTGGAGACGATCACGTTGATGAACCCGAACTCGTCTTCCATCAGCAGGAACACCGTGCCATTCGCGCTCTGCGGCTGCTGGCGGATGGTGACGAGGCCCGCCGTGACGATGGACTCTCCTCCCTGGAGCTTCTCGAGCTGACGTGAGTCGAGCACTCCCGCGCTCCGCAGCTTCTCGCGCAGATGCTCCATGGGATGGCCGCTGACGCTGATGCCGACCGAGAAGTAGTCGAGAAAGATCAGCTCGTCCCGCGTGAGAGGACGCGGGCTATATGATGTCTGTCGCGCCGGAGCGAGTGGGAGGCTGTCGCCCACCGCGCGCATTGCGACCCATGCGGCGCGGCGGCGATCCGGCTCCCAGCAGCCGAATGCTCCGGCGCGCGCGAGCTGCAGCGCGTCGGAGCGCTGCAGCTTCGCCCGCTGCACCACATCGTCGATCGATGCGAAGCGGTCCCAGCCTCTCGCTGCTTTCAGCGCGTCGAGAGATTTCTCGCCGAGCCCGCGGATGTGCCGCCACCCGATTCTGAGCGCCGGCCTGTCCGGATTCTCCGTCGGCTCGATGGTGCACTCCCAGTCGCCATCGTGCATGCAGGGCGGAAGAACTTTCAGCCCGTGACGTCTTGCGTCGTGGATGAGAGTAGAGGGCGGATAGAATCCCATTGGCCAGGAGTTCAACAGCCCCGCGTAGAACTCCGCCGTGTAGTGCGCCTTGAGATACCCGGTCGCGTACGCGATGAGGGCGAAGCTCCACGCGTGCGACTCGGGGAATCCATAGTTGGCGAAGCTCCTCAGGTCCTCCGCGATCCTTGCCGCGACCGGCTCGTCCACTCCCCGCTCCACCATCCGCATGCGCAGCTGTTCGAGCACCCGCATCAGCCTGTCGATCTTCCGCACGTGCCCCATCGTGCGCCGCAGCTCGTCGGCCTGCGCCGCCGAGTAGCCGCCGAGCTTCATGGCGATCGCCATCGCCTGCTCCTGGAAGATCGGAATTCCCTGCGTGCGCTTGAGAATCGGCTCCAGATCGGGATGCGCGTACGTCACGGGCTCGAGTCCGCGCCGCCGGGCCGTGTACGGATGGACGAAGCGCGCCTGAATCGGACCGGGTCGAATGAGCGCCACCTGCACCACGATGTCGTACAGCCTGTCCGGCTTGGTGTGCAGCACCGACGCGATCTGCGCGCGGCTCTCGATCTGGAAGGTGCCAATCGTCTCGCCGTGCGCGATTAGGTTGTATGTCTCGGGATCGTCGGGAGGCAGCTTGTACATCTCCGGTCTCGTTCCAGTGCGCACCTCGATCATGTCGAACGCGCGTCTCACCAGCGAGAGAGCGCCGAGTCCGAGGAAATCGAACTTCGGCACGCCGACGGCATCGAGATCGTCCTTGTCGAACTGGAGAATCGTGCGGCCCATCGTCGTGTGCTCGACCGGCATGTAGTCGCCAATTGGAGCCGACGACAGCACGAACCCGCCGACGTGCGTCGCGCGCAGTCGCGGCACTCCCTCGAACGCCGCCATCGCCGCGAGAGCAGCCTTGCCGCGCGGATCGCTGAAATCGAGCCCGAGCTTGGGAGCCAGAGTCTCCTCCACGTACTTCGCTCCCTCTGCTGGATCGCTCCAGTGGATTCTCTTGGAGAGATTCGTCGCCATCTCCACCGGATAACCGAACGCGCGCATGGAATCCCGAATCGCGTTCGGTCCGCGATACGTCTGCACGATGCACGTGATCGCGGCCTTGGCGCGGTTGTATTTCTCGTAGACGTAGTCGAGCACCTCTTCGCGCCGGTCGTGCTCGATGTCCACATCGATGTCGGGAGCCTCGGTCTGCCCATCGACACGGATCTCGGAGAGAAAGCGCTCGAACAAAAGTCCGTGCCGCACCGGATCGACAGCGGTGATCGCGAGACAGTACGCCACCGCCGAGTTTGCCGCGCTGCCGCGCCCCTGGCAGAGGATTCCCTTCTGCCTGGCGAAGTTCACCGCATCCCACATCACCAGAAAAAATCCGGCGAAGCCGAGATTCCCGATGACCCTCAGCTCATGCTCCAGCTGCGAGGCCTGCTTGTCATCGATCTCTCCCCACCTCTCGCGCGCGCCCTCGAAGACCTTCTCGCGCAGAAAGGAATCGTCGTCGTAGCCCCCGGGAACCGGAAACTTCGGCAGCGGCGGCCTCACCCAGGCGAGGCTGAAATCGCATTCCGATGCGATTCGCTCGCTCTCCTCCAACCCCGCTTCGCGCCCCTTCCAGCGCGCGGCCATCTCCTCCGGAGAAGCGAGACGCCACTCGCCATTCGGATGCAGCAGCCCGCGCGCGAGCGCGTCGTCGATGGTCGTGTCGTAACGGAGAGCGGTGAGCACGTCGTGAACGAGCCGGCTGTCGTTGTCGATGTAGCGGGGCTCGTGACAGATCACCCACGGCACCCGGTGCCGCTCGGCCAGCTCGATCAGCGCGGAGGCGAGCGCCGATTCGTTGCCGCTCGTGTGGTGCAGCTGCACTTCGACCGCGAGCCTGTCGCCGAAGACGTCGCGCCACTGGCAGAGTGTGCGCTCCGCTCCCCTGTAATCGCCGGCGCGGAGACTGGATGCGATAGGCCCGGACGCCGGACCCGTCAGCACCTGCAGTCCTTCACTCCGCTCCGCTACTTGTTGCCAGGAGATGCGCGGGCGTCCGCGCGTCTTTTTCCCATCCCCCTTCTTCCACATCGAGAGCTCACCCACGCGCGATCTCGTAACGAGAGATGCGAGATTGTTGAATCCCTCCTTGCTCCGCGCCAGAATGGCGGCGGGACATCCATCGATGTTGAGCTCGGCGCCGACGATGGGTTTCAGATTCTGTCGGCGTGCCTCCAGTCCGAAGCGGACGATCCCGCCCAGGTCGGCGGTGTCGGTGATTCCGATGGCACTGTAGCCGAGTGATGCCGCGCGGGCGGCGAGTGCTTCCGGGGAGGCGCTGCCGTCGCCGAATGAAAAGGCGGTATGGGCTCTGAGCTCAACGAATCCCATAGCTCGGAGTATACCCGAACAAAAGCCGAATACAAGGGGGAAAAGACCCTGGAACACGGAACCCACTTCCAGTGACTAAGATTCAGCCACCAGCGAACACAGAAATTCCACTCAAATAATGGCCACGACAGTCCCAGCCCGTCGTTTCGACGAGAACGGCTATAAGCCTTCTTATATCCCCGCCGCGATTGCGGCGGCGCTCGTATTCGTCCTCTACCTGCTCACGCTCGCACCGACGGTCGCGATGTGGGACACCGGCGAGTACATGGCCGCCGTAAAGGTGCTCGGCATCCCGCACCCGCCGGGCAATCCGTTCTTCATGCTGCTCGGCCACGCCTTTGCATCGCTGCCGATTCCAGTCTCGTACGGCGCCAGAATCAACATCATGGCCGCCTTAGCCAGCGCGGTCTCGGCAGGCTTCTGGTTCCTGATTACGGAAAGGATCGTTGCGCGCTGGATCGCGGCGAGATGGCAGCGGCTCGTAGTAGCCAGCCTCGCAACTTTGATCGGTGCAACGGCATTCACGGTGTGGAACCAATCGGTCGTCAACGAGAAGGTCTACACGATTTCGTTGCTGTTTTTCACGATCACGTCATGGATCATCATCGAGTGGATCGAGGATCCCGATTCACCTGGTGCGGATCGTCTGATCATCCTCGTTTGCTTCCTCCTCGGCCTCGGCTACTCGAATCATCCGGCCGGTTTCCTTCCACTGCCCGCCGCCGGTGTTGCCCTTCTCGCCACTCGCTGGCGCACATTGCTCCGTTGGAGACTCGTAGTAGCGTGTCTCGGCGCTCTCGTCATCGGACTCACGCCCTTCATCTACGAGCCGGTGCGAGCTGCGTACTTCCCGGGCATCAACGAAGGCGCGCCGACCGCGTGCGAGACGAAGCTCGAAGCGAGCTGCACATTCTCCAAGCTCACGAAGGACCGGTTGATGGCCAACATCAATCGCGAGCAGTACGGCGTGAAAGAGGGGCGCGGCGCTGCATACTCGGCGCAGGTTGGAATGTGGTGGCTCTACTTCAAGTGGCAGTGGGTGCGCGACGCGCACGGGACGATGCCGGGCCTTCAGTTCATGCTCGCTTTCCTGTTCCTCGGCCTGGGCCTGCTGGGCGGATACGCGCACTGGGAACGAGACAGAAAAACCTTTTGGTATTTCGGTCCGCTGATGTTCACGATGACCCTTGCGCTCATTTACTATCTCAACTTCAAGTACGGGTGGTCGCAGGATCCGGGTGCGCGCGATGTCGAGCGGGAAGTGCGTGATCGAGACTACTTCTACATCTGGAGCTTTTCCGCCTGGGGAGTTTGGGCGGCGATCGGACTGGGGTACGTGTGGGAGCAAATCGCGTATTTGGCAGGCGGGGCAGTGCGAACGACAGAGAAAGCCACCGGAAAAAAGGCGGCCACGGTCTCGGCGTGGCCGACGCGCCGCGGGTTCATGCTGGCAGCGCCGGTCCTTCTCATCGCGCTCGTCCCACTCGTAGCAAATTGGAAGTCCGCATCGCGAGCAGGTGACTATTTCACGGATCAGTGGGCCCGCGACTACCTCAATTCGCTCGAGCCTTACGCGATCGTCGTCACACATGGAGACAACGACACTTTCCCACTCTGGTACGCCCAGGAAGCGGAGAACGTGCGGCGCGACGTCACGGTGGCGGTATCTACCTATCTCGGCATCGACTGGTTTTCGCGGCAGATGATTCGTCGACCAGTCGAAACCTACGACGCGGTGGCGGGGCCGGAGATATACAGGAATCACCAATGGACGAAGCCCACCGGTCCTCCGCTCAAGATGACATTCGGCGAAGCGGACGCGATTCCGGATTACATAGCGATCACGCAACCACAGGTCTTCCGGAAGGACAACATCAAGCTGGACATTCCGCGCGGCTACCTTGTGCGCGACCAGCTCGTGCTCCTTCGCCTAATCAAGGATTCATTTCCTGAGCGGCCTATCTACGTCGCGGCCGGAGTTGGAGAGGGCTTGGGACTCCAGCCGTATCTGCTCTCCCAGGGTTTGGTGCAAAAGCTTGTCGATCATCCGCTCTCTGACAACGCAGCAACACCGCAAATAGCCGGTTTGTTCATCGATGTCGATCGCAGCAAGGCTCTTTGGGACACGGTCTATCGGGCGCCCGAAGCTCTCATGAAGGAAGGAGACTGGATCGATCGCGCCTCAGTCAGCATTCCGGGCGCTTACATATTTACCGGAGCTGTCCTGGCGCAGGCGATGTCGAGGCGAGGGGATGAGAAGGCGGCCGACGCCATCATGGGCAGGGTAAGACAGGTCGCAAGAGCGGCGCGGATCAACCTATCAGGAACCTGATCAAAATGGCAACGACAGCCTCGGCTGCCCGTTTCGAGAGAGACGGCTACAAGCCCTCGTACATCCCCGCCGCGATCGCGGCGGGTCTTGTATTCGTCCTCTATCTCCTGACGCTCGCACCTTCGGTCGCGATGTGGGACACGGGCGAGTACATGGCCGCGGTCAAAGTGCTCGGCATTCCGCACCCGCCGGGCAATCCCTTCTTCGTGCTGCTCGGCCACGCCTTCGCATCGCTGCCGATCCCCGCCTCGTATGGCGCCAGGATCAACATCATGGCCGCGCTCGCCAGTGCCTGTGCGGCCGGCTTCTGGTTCCTGATCACGGAGAGGATCGTCGCGCGATGGATCGCCGAACGCTGGCAGCGACTCGTCGTCGCCAGCATGGCGACGCTGATCGGTGCGACCGCGTTCACGGTGTGGAACCAGTCGGTGGTCAACGAGAAGGTCTACACGGTTTCGCTCCTGTTCTTCACGATCGTGTCGTGGCTGATGATTCAGTGGATCGAGGATCCGGATGGTCCGCGCGCGGATCGTATCCTCATCCTGGTCGCGTTTCTGCTCGGGCTCGGCTACTCGAATCATCCGGCCGGCTTCCTTCCGCTCCCTGCCGCCGGCGTGGCTATGCTCATGATTCGCTGGCGCACTCTTCTTCGCTGGAAGCTAGTACTCGCCGCGCTGGGCGCGCTCATCATCGGACTCACGCCCTTCATCTACGAGCCGGTGCGAGCTGCGTACTTCCCGGGCATCAACGAGGGCGCGCCCACGGGGTGCGACACGAAGCTCGAGGCGAGCTGCACCTTCTCCAAGCTCACGAAGGACCGGTTGATGGCCAACATCAACCGCGAGCAGTACGGGCAGAAGCTTGAGCGCGGCGCGCCCTACTCGGCGCAGGTCGGAATGTGGTGGCTCTACTTCAAGTGGCAGTGGCTGCGCGACTCGCACGGGACGATGCCGGGACTTCAGTTCATGCTCGCGTTCCTGTTCCTGGGCCTTGGCCTACTTGGCGGTTACGTGCACTGGGAGCGGGATCGAAGAACCTTCTGGTATTTCGGTCCGCTCATGTTCACGATGACGCTCGCGCTCATCTACTATCTCAACTTCAAGTACGGATGGTCGCAGGATCCGGAGGTGCGCGATGTCGCACGCGAAGTGCGTGATCGAGACTACTTCTACATCTGGAGCTTTTCAGCCTGGGGAGTGTGGGCGGCGATCGGGCTGGGCTACGCCTGGGAGCAGCTCGCGTATTTTCTCGGCGGAGGAGCGCGAACGGCGGAGAAGGCCGGCGGGAAAAAGCCGGTCGCGGTCGCGCCCTGGCCGACGCGACGCGGATTCATGCTGGCGGCGCCAATTCTCCTTATCGCAATAATCCCGCTCTTTGCGAACTGGCGGTTCGCGTCGCGCGCCGGGCATGAATTCACCGACCAGTGGGCGCGCGATTATCTCAACTCGCTGGAGCCTTACGCGATCGTCATCACCAACGGAGACAACGACACATTCCCGCTCTGGTACGCGCAGGAGGTCGACGGCGTGCGCCGGGATGTGACGGTCGCCGTCACCACCTATCTGGACACCGATTGGTTCGTGCGGCAGATGATCCGCCGGCCGATCGAGACGTACGACGCGGCCAAGGGACCGGCGATCTATCGTGGCACCACCTGGAAGAAGCCGAGTGGACCGCCGCTCAGGATGACGTTCGCCGAAGCGGATGCGATTCCCGAATACATACAGATCAACCAGCCGCAGATTTTCAGGCAGGGCAACATCACGCTGAACATTCAGCCCGGCTATCTCGTGCGCGATCAGCTGGTGCTGCTGCGCCTGATCAAGGATGCGTACTCCGAGCGGCCGATTTACGTATCCACTGGCGGCGGCCAGGGACTCGGCCTCGAGCCGTATCTGCTCTCACAGGGTTTCGTGCAGAAGCTGATGGACCATCCCATCACGGAAACGGCCGAGACGCCTCGTATCCTCGGTCTCAATGTGGATTTCGAGCGTACGAAGGCTCTCTGGAACGACGTCTATCACGCGCCGGAAGCGCTGGTGAAGGAGGGAGACTGGATTGATCGGGCGTCAATCGGAATTCCCTACACCTATGCGTTCACCGGCGCGGTCCTGTCGGAGGCAATGAAGGCGAGAGGAG
>CABEAZ010000328.1_pt1 | contig 31580 bp, 26 predicted proteins | sample 3132471 | NCBI WGS metagenome assembly CABEAZ01 (sample SAMEA5534345, study PRJEB31848) | metagenome | biome: tundra; feature: field; material: soil | place: USA | collected 2013-05 | depth 0.45 m | reverse complement strand
GAGCCGTCGCGCTCCATGGCGGCCGGCTTGAGCGGACCCGTGAGCTCCCGGAATCGCTCGCGCGTGCGGTCGCTCCCGAAATCTGGCTCGAACGGAAAGATCGGCGACTTCGACACCCGGTAGAAAATGTTGGGAGTGAGCACGACGTAGCCGCGCTCGGCGATGCGCTTCGACTGCTCGGCGAAAGCGGGGCGGAAGCCGAGTCCATCGGTGAGGTTGATGATGGCGGGGCGCGGGTCGGTGGATTCCGGGCGTACGAGGAGTGATTCGGTGGCTCCGTCGGCAGCGGGAATCTCGAGGGTTTGTTCGATCATGCTCGGTGGGGTTGGAGTATGCTGCTCATCTTTGCTTTCACGCGACCGCTGCCGGCGCGGGCCCAGCGTCTACCAATTGTCTGGCGACGGGCTCTATTCGAAAGTTGAGCCCTTCGAGGGTGCGCGCGCCCAGTAGCGTGAGATCGCCCGGCTCGCCGAATACGACGTCGTCGGCGGTTCGTTTGCCAGCGACGTGGACAAATGCCGCGCCGGCCCAGCGCTCGAGAATAGTCCCATTAGCTTGCCGAAAGTGCCACCGAGCGTAGCGCTCGATGCCAAGAGACTCGAGCACCTCGGCGGGGAACCACGACAATTCCGCGCCTGTGTCAACAAGCACTGAACTGATCGTTCGCTTCTCGCCGGGGTTGGCGGGGTTTTCGATCTCGACGTCGACGCGAAAGGTGCCCATGTCGGCACTCATAATGACTCCAGAGTTGACGCCGAGTAGTAGCATATCGCTGCCGAGCGTGTCAACAGCTCGCAGAGCCACCGATGATTGCAAGGCACTCTTGCCGACCCGGTGGGAGCCGCCACAATGTTGAGGATGCCTATGAGACCCTTTCTTATTGTGCGAACCGCTGCGATCGTAACCGCGCTCCTGGTCGGCCTCGGCGCCGCACGCGTCGCCGCCCCACCACGCGTCGCCATCGACACCGGCACCCTTGAAGGAGTCGTGGATTCCCCGAGCGGGGTCATTGTGTTTCTCGGTATTCCCTACGCCGCACCTCCGGTCGGCGAGTTGCGTTGGAGGCCGCCGCAACCGCCGACGCACTGGACTGGTGTGCGCCCCGCAAGTCAGCTCGGTCACAACTGCATGCAGCACCGGCCGTACGACGACATCGATCCGTTCACCGCTGGCGTCTCCGAGGATTGCCTCTTTCTCAACGTCTGGACGAATTCGCTGGACACGCACGGGCCGCGACGCCCGGTGATGGTGTGGATTCACGGCGGCGGCTTCTGGGCCGGATTCGGCGGTGAAGAACGCCACAACGGGGCGCCGCTCGCGAAAAAAGGCGTGGTCGTCGTCACGCTCAACTATCGGCTCGGACCCTTCGGCTTCCTCGCGCATGCCTCACTCGCCGCCGAGTCCCCACATCACGCCGCCGGGAACTACGGGCTCCTCGACCAGATCGCCGCATTGCAGTGGGTGCAACGCAACATCGCCCGCTTCGGTGGCGATCCGTCGCGCGTGACGATCTTCGGCGAATCGGCCGGAGGATTCAGCGTCGGCTCGCTCATCGCGTCGCCATTGGCGAAAGGACTTTTTCAGCGCGCGATTCTGGAGAGCGGTACCGGGGTCGGCGCCGGCATCGCTTCGCGAGACGACGCGCAAGCCGTCGCGTTCCGCTTCGCTGACTCGCTGGGCGTGCACGGAGTTCGCGCGGACGCGGCCGCGCACCTTCGCGCCCTCAATCCGGACACCGTGCTCGCCGCCTCACTGCATCTTGGCCCGCCCGGTGCGCCGATGTTCTATCCGGTCGTCGATGGATGGGTGCTGCCGCACGCCGTCGATTCAACGTTGGCGAGCGGCGCGGCGAACCTCGTCCCCGTCATCGCCGGCACGAATCGCGACGAGGGTGACGAATGGATGGGCGCGCCGACGCGCACGTTCGCTCGTCTCATGCGCGCGCGTGGAGCGCCGACGTACGTGTACCTGTTCTCGCGCGTGGGCGACGACAGCGCGAACCGCGCGCGCGGCGCGTACCACAGCGCGGAAATCACCTTCGTGTTCGGACGACCGCATCCGTTGCAGCCGAGCGCTGGGTCGACTCCTTACGACTCGACGCTGGCAGAGGCTATGAGCGACTACTGGGTGGCGTTCGCCACGAGTGGGGATCCCAACGGTCCGCCGACCGCTGGTAAGTTGCCGCCCTGGCCGCGCTACGATTCCAGGACGGATGCGCTGCTCGAGCTGGGGCCCGAGATTCGACCGCGCACGCTGGTCAAGCGCGCGGTCTACGATTCACTCGATGCCGTCGCTAGATCGCGGGGACGCCTTCGCCCCCGCTAGCATCATTTCGCGAGACGCTTCAGCGCACGCAGGATCACAACGTCGTCTTCATCCTTGCCGCGGCCAGTGGCTTCCTTGGACCGGATGATGTCGTCGAGCGACGCCGCCAGAAAGTGCACACCAAACGCCTCGAATTTCTCGGCACCGCTGGCCAGGTCTTCGTAGCCTTTGGTGCCTGAGGGCATGAAAGCGATGTCGAGGCGGCCTGCATTCGTCACCAGGTTCCACATCGTCGCGCGCGCGAGGGCGGCGGCGGAGCGATCGAAGTGAAGTCCCTCGGGAACGGACTCCGTGTAGACTCTGGCGTCGAGATCCTTGAGTGCGGCCGCCAGGTGCTCGAGGTTGCTTTTGTCCCTGGCGGGCGTGATGTCCGCATCAGCGGTGAGCCGGGGAAAGCCATGGAGCCGTGCCGCGAGCGCGCCGATCAGTACGAATCGGACGCGATGGCGACTCAGCGTGCGAATCATTTTCTCGGGGTCGAACGGCGCGACGTCAGACACGCCGGGCGGCAGCGATGAAACGGCTCACCTGGCCGGCTTCGCGCAGCCGCTCCTCGGGGGTGAGGCGCAGTATCCGCGGCACATCATCGAGGAGAGCGGGATCGACGTGAATTCTCTTGAGACCCGCGGACAGGACGAACCCGGCCGCCTGGAGGAGTCGGCTCAGCGTCGCCCAGGATGGGCTGGTGTCTCCAAGCTCGATGCGCGCGACGACGGACTGAGCGGTGCGGGCCTTTCGCGCCAGCTCGCGCTGCGACATTCCCGCCCGCTCCCGGGCCAAGGCGAGCAGCTCCGCGGCGGCAACCCTATTCGGCATGTTTGATGATAGCTAATTAGCTATCATGACGCAAGAGTGACGATACCCTCCGCCGTCTCTCGCGCTTGTCCAGATCCAGGCGTATGATGTCCATGGCGCCTCGCGATGTAGTGCGCACCATACATTCCAACAACCCCGCAACTTCCGGAGCCCCTGTGAAACGCATCATCCTCGGCTTCGCCCTGCTCGCGCTGCCGCTCACCGTGCGCGCTCAGGACGCCGATTTCATCCGCGCCAATTTCACCAAGAGCGAAGTCCTCATCCCAATGCGCGATGGCGTGCGGTTGTTCACATCCATCTTCACGCCCCGCGACACGTCCACGCGCCATCCCATCGTCCTCACGCGCACGCCGTACAGCGTGGCGCCGTACGGGCCCGACAGCGTCCCCCAAGCGGTCGACAATCAGGTACGCGCCTACATGCACCAGGGGTACATCATCGTCCGGCAGGACGTGCGCGGACGCTACATGTCCGAAGGGGAATTCGCCGACGTGCGGCCCGTCATCGTCGCGCGCAAGTCGAATCGCGACATCGATGAGTCCACCGACACATACGACACCGCCGAGTGGCTGATCCACAATGTGCCCTTCAACAACGGCAACATCGGCGTGCGCGGCACGTCGTACCCGGGGTTCTACTCCTCGATGGCCGCGATCTCGGCGCACCCCGCGATCAAGGCGGTTTCTCCGCAGGCGCCGGTGACGGAGTGGATGAGCGGCGACGACTTCTTTCACCACGGCGCTCTGCTTCTCCCGCACGCGTTCGACTTCTACAGCTCATTCGGCTGGCCCCGCCCCAGTCCCAAAAACACGCCGGACCCGCGCTTCGACCACGGCACGCCCGACGGTTACGCGTTCTTCCTGAAACTCGGCGCGCTCTCGAACGTCAATCCGCGCTACTTCCACAATCGCGTCGCCTTCTGGGATTCACTGTCGAGCCATCCGCAGTGGGATTCGTTCTGGGCCGCGCGAAGCGCCAGACCGCATCTGAAAAACCTGAAGGCCGCGATGCTCTGGGTCGGCGGCTGGTTCGACACCGAGAACCAGTGGGGCGCGCTCAACGCGTACGCCGCGGCTGAAAAGCAGAATCCCGGACTCGTCAACCGGCTGGTGATGGGACCGTGGTCGCACGGCCAGTGGAACCGCGGCAGCGGCGACACGCTCGGCGTGCTGGCCTGGGGATCGAAGACGGATGACTTCTTCACCGACAGCATCGAAGTGCCGTTCTTCAATCACTATCTCAAGAACGGACCCGCTCCCCGCGCCTATGAAGCCGCGATGTTCGAGACGGGCACCAATCAGTGGCGCTTCCTCGACAAGTGGCCGCCAGCCAACACGACCAACACGAATCTCTATCTACAGGCTGACGGCCGGCTCGCATTCACCGCGCCCCCTGCCGGCGCAAGCTTCGACGAGTACGTCAGCGATCCCGCGAAGCCGGTTCCCTACACCGCCGAGACGAGGCACTGGTACAACCCCGCGTTCATGGACGAAGACCAGCGCTTCGCATCCGAGCGCCCCGACGTGCTGGTGTACGAGACTACAGCCCTTACTCGCGACATGACCATCGCGGGGCCGATCGTCGCGGACTTCGTGGTTTCCACGTCGGGCACCGACTGCGACTGGATCGTCAAGCTGATCGATGTCTTCCCCGACACCCTCAAGTCATCGGGCACGCGCACGCCGTCGGGCCCGGGGAGCTGGGCGCGGCCGTTGGGGGGCTACGAAATGCTGGTGCGCGGCGACGTGATGCGCGGGAAGTTCCGTGAGAGCATGTCCGCCCCCAAGCCGTTCGTTCCACGCGCCGCGACGCCGGTCAGGTTCACGCTCAACGATGCGTTCCATACGTTCCGCGCGGGCCATCGCATCATGGTACAGGTGCAGAGCACCTGGTTCCCGATGATCGACCGGAACCCGGGCACGTTCATGAACATCTTCCAGGCGAAGGACGCGGATTTTCATAGCACGACGCAGCGCGTATTCCACTCGGCAGATCGCGCGTCACACGTGGTCCTCCCCGTGATGCAGTAGGAACTGAGGCTTCATTCGCCAAACCTGCGAATGAACCAGGTCTTCACCACCTGTGTCAGAATCGCATAGCCCAGCAGCATGATGGCCAGATACAGCCAGTACCGTGGCGGGAGCGGGACAAACCCGAGCGTGTTTGCCAGGGGCGAAACCGTCAGCCAGGCGCCGACCGCAACGATGATCACCGATGTGAGGATGAGGGGCCAACTAGCCCGACTTTCGATGAAAGGGATCTTGTTGGTGCGAATGATATGGATGATCAACGTCTGGGTGAAGAGCGACTCCACGAACCAGCCGGTGTGGAACAGGGCCGGGTTGTGCCAGGATTTGAACACGTACAGCATCATGAAGAACGTCAGGTAATCGAAGATCGAGCTGATCGGCCCGATGAACAAAATAAAACGCAGGATTTTGCCGATCTCCCACTGGCGCGGCTTGATCAACCACTCAGCGTCCACCTGGTCGGTCGGGATGGTGGTCTGCGAGAAATCGTACAGGAGGTTGTTGGTCAGCACCTGGATCGGCAACATGGGAAGGAAAGGCAGGAACGCGCTCGCCCCCACGACGCTGAACATGTTTCCGAAGTTCGAGCTCGCCGCCATCTTGATGTACTTGACGATGTTGCCGAACACCCGCCGGCCTTCCAGCACGCCCTGCTCCAGTACCAGCAGGCTGTTTTCCAGCAGGATGATGTCGGATGACTCCTTGGCGATGTCCACCGCGCTGTCCACCGAGACGCCCACATCGGCGGCCTTCAGAGCCGGGGCGTCGTTGATTCCATCGCCCAAGAACCCCAACACGTGGCCCTTACTTTGGAGCGCACGGATGATGCGCTCCTTGTGAGCCGGGACCAGCCTGGCAAAGACGCTGGTGACGCTGGCGGCGGCGGCCAGTTCCGTCTCGCTCATCGCCTCGATTTGGGAGCCGAGCAAGAGATGCTCTACCGGCATGCCCACTTCCTTGCAGATGTAGGCGGTGATGATCTCATTGTCGCCGGTCAGGACCTTGACGTCCACGTTCAGGGTGTGAAGCCGCTTCAACGCCTCTGTCGCAGTGTCCTTGGGCGGGTCGAGGAAGGCCAGGAAACCCAGTAGGATCAGGTCCGATTCATCCTTCACCGAATAGACTGGTTCATCCGGGGCATTCGGCATTTTCTTGTACGCCAGGGCGATCACCCGGAAGCCCTGGCCGTTCAGCTCGTCCGCCAGCTGTCGGCGTTTGGCGTCGTGCTCGGGCAGAACTTCGATGACCTCGCCTTTGAGTTCCACCCGGGTGCACAGACTCATCACTTCATCCACCGCGCCTTTACAGATCAGCGTGTTCAACCCGGTTTCATCTTCCACCACCACCGACATGCGCCGGCGCACGAAGTCGAAAGGAATCTCGTCGATCTTGCGGTACTGCTCTTTCATCTTCAGGCGTTCTTCCAGCTCCTCGTGGTCGAGGATTGCTTCGTCGAGCAGGTTCTTCAACCCGGTATGGTGGTAGCTGTTCAGGTAGCCGTAATGCAGCACCTTCTCGCTGGGATTGCCGTGCACGTCCAGATGCTTTTCGAGTACGATCTTGCCCTGGGTGAGGGTGCCGGTCTTGTCGGTGCACAGCACGTCCATCGCACCGAAATTCTGGATGGCGTTAAGGCGTTTGACGATCACTTTCTTGCGCGCCATCGCCAGCGCGCCTTTGGACAGGTTGACGGTCACGATCATGGGCAGCATCTCGGGGGTCAGCCCGACGGCCACTGCCATGGCAAACAGGAAAGCTTCCAGCCAGTTGTGCTTGCTAAGTCCGTTGATGAGGAAAACCGCCGGCACCATCACGGCGATGAAGCGGATCATCAACCAGGTGAACTTGTTGATGCCCTTGTCGAAGCTGGTTAGCTGGCGCTGCGCGACAATACTGATGGCCAGTGATCCGAAGTAGGTCCGGCTCCCGGTATGGATGACCACGGCCGTCGCCGATCCGCTCTCCACGTTGGAGCCCAGGAAGCAGATGTTGGGAAGTTCCAGCGGGTTCTGAACGTTCGCCGACGCCGGGGCGGCTTTTTTCTCCACAGGCAGGGCTTCGCCGGTGAGGGCCGCCTGATTCAGGAACAGGTCTTTGGCGGAAAGCACGCGCACGTCAGCGGGCACCATGTCGCCGGCTGCCAGCCGGACGATATCGCCAGGCACCAGCATCTTGAGTGATACTTCTCCTTCCTTGCCGCTTCGCACCACCGTCGCCGTGTTGCTGACCATCGCCTGGAGCTTCTCGGCCGCGTTATCGGCACGCATCTCCTGGACGAAACGCAACACCACGCCCAGAACGACCATCACGAAAATGACCACCGTCGCCCGCAGGTCGCCGGTCAGAAAGGAGATTATGCCCAGCGCCAGGAGCAGCAGGACCAACGGATTTTTGATGTTGCCCAAGAGGCGCATCAGGGCCGATTGACGCTTCTCTCGGGCAATCTCGTTCGTCCCGAACTGCTTCAGGCGGGAATCGGCTTCCGCCTCGCTCAGGCCGTCCAGTTGCGATCCGAGATCCTTGAGGACGGTATCGGTATCGGCACGCGCCTTTTCCAATAGTTGAGTGGAATAATCCGCCCCGTTTTCGCGGGGGATCGGCACGGGGGCGATGTCAGGGGGCGTGGCGTTTGCTGGCTTCGAGGGTGCCGTCTCGGCTTCGGATTTATTTGGGGTCGTTCGCATTGTGAACGTCTCCAGAGCTCTGTAGAGAAAGCGTCAGACTCCGCCGCGTCTGCCCAGGGTGACGGAGAGCTCTCTTCGCTCGCCGCCGCGCAGCACCACGATCTTTACGACATCACCCGGCTTGTGGGCATAAAGCGCGTCGCTGTAGCTGTATAGATCCTTCACCGCCACACCCCCCAATTCGACAATCACGTCGCCGGCTTTGAGACCGCCCAAATCGGCGGGACTGCCGGCACGCACGCCGGTGAGGAGGAGTCCTTTGGTTTCGCTGGCACCCATGTCAGGTACGGTGCCGAGGTAGGTCTGCTTGCCCTCTTCGGAAACAGCCGTGCGCACGGGGGCGGCGATATGCACGAATGTCAGCCGCGCCGGCCGGTCGGCGATAACCCGCGCCACGCGGAGCGCGAGGTCCACCACGCGCGCCTCGCCCCCCGCGTTGATCTTGTCGGCATCGTCGGTGGCGCGATGATAATCCTCGTGCAGATCCGTGAAGAAGTGCAGAACGGGGATGTCCTTCGCGTAGAAGGAAGACTGGTCCGATGGCCCGTATCCATCACCGCCGCCGCTGATGCGAAACATTGCGGTCCCCGCCACGGCATTCGCGCTGTCGACGATGGCCTTCAGCTCGGTGGCGGTCGAAGTTCCGTACACGATCAGCTTGTCGTTTCTGAGCCGGCCGACCATGTCGAAGTTGAGCATCGCGACCATGCGTTCTATCGGAACGGGCGGATGGTTCACGAACCAGCTGGAGCCGAGGACTCCAAGCTCCTCCGCGCTGAAGTTGACGAAGATCACGGAGCGGCGCGGCGGATTTGCCTTGAGCAATCGGGCGAGGTCGAGCACGGCAGCGGTTCCGGATGCGTTGTCGTCCGCTCCATTGCGGATCGCGTCCCCGGCTTCTGGATCCATGGCGAACATCGGCGAGCGTCCCAGGTGATCGAAGTGCGCGCCGATGACGATATACTCATCGCGCAGCGCCGGATCTCGACCGCGCAGCAGCGCGACAACATTCTGCGTGGGGCGCGGCTGGGTACGTCCCATGTGCGCATCCTGCGCGGAGAGAGCATCGAACGGCTGAAGGTAACCCGGCACCATCTCAGTGAGGCCGAGCGAGCGGTAGCGTCTGGCTAGATACGCCGCGGCGGAATCATTCCCCGGTGTACCGGCGAGCCGGCCCTCGAGCCGATCACTGGCGAGGAACTCGATATCCCGGCGGATGACGGTCGAGTCCGCGTGCGCCGCGGTGGGGAGAGCGCGGGGCGCAGGTGTGCAGGAAGCGACCGCAAGGAGAAATACCGGCGCCAGCAGAGGGCGCAGAATTCTGTTCGACATGGACCTGCAATTTAGAACCCCCAAGCCGGCACCTCAATGCGCGGCTTGCGGGGGAGGCCTTAACGTAGTTATTGACTTGCTCTCCAATGATACTATGTTTGATAGCATGAACAAGCGGCAACGGCGTACACTCGAAGCGATCTTCACGAAGCCGGTGCCGCAGGACATTCGATGGGTGGAAATAGAATCACTGATCAGGGCTCTCGGCGGGGACGTTGAAGAACGCCAAGGCTCGCGCGTGGCACTCAAACTGAACGGGATGCGCGCAGTATTCCACAGGCCGCATCCGAGGCCCGAGACAGATCGGAACGCTGTCCGGGATTTGAAAGACTTTCTTGAGAGGGCCGGGATCGAGGCTTGACCCCTCTCGAAGGGAACACGTCGGGATACTGGAATCACCACTGTCGGAAACAAGGGAGACGACGATGGCAACGTTGGAGTACAAGGGCTACGTAGCCCAGCTCGAGATTGACGAAGAGAACAACGGATTTCACGGTCGGGTGATCAACATCTCCGATGTGGTGAACTTCAAGGGCAGCTCGATGGCCGAGCTCAAGCGAGAGTTCGCGAAGTCGATGCAAGTTTATTTCGACTACTGCCGCGAGCAAGGCGAAAAGCCAGAGCAACCATTCTCCGGCAAGTTCATCCTGCGTGTGGATCCTGCAGTTCACCGTGCGATTACGCGGGCAGCCGATCGAGAAGGTACCAGTATCAACAGTTGGGCAGAGGAAGCCCTGGCAAAAGCGGCGGGCGGTTGACTACGCCGCCTCGTGATCCCCGACCTCATCCGCCTGTGTAAAGCGTGAACGCTATCCGGGCTCCGGAGAATCCGATCGTCACTCCCGACATGGTCCTCGCTTCGCGGCCGGACATGGAGGTGGTGGGCGTCTTCAACGCCGGTGCTACACGATTTGGGGACGACACCGTCCTCTTGTTGCGGGTATCCGAGGCCCCGCGGAAGCTCGCATCGGGCGGCATCTCCGCGGCGATCTACAATGCCGACACCCGCCGCATTGAGATCAAGCGGTGGATGGAGAACACCAAAGGCCTGGATGCAAGCGATCCACGAGCGGTGATCGTCGAAGGCACCACCTGGCTCACGTCAATGTCACACCTTCGAGTCGCCCGCTCGCGCGACGGGATTCACTTCGAGGTCGAGGGCACGCCCGCTCTTTCTCCCAGCAACCAGTACGAGGCGTTCGGGATCGAGGATCCACGGATCACCCTTCTGGATGGCACGTACTGGATCAACTACACCGCCGTGTCCCAGCACGGCATCACGACAGCCCTCGCCTCCACGAAGGACTTCAGGACGTTCGAAAGGCACGGTGTGATTTTCCCTCCCCCCAATCGCGACGTGACGATATTTCCCGAGAAGATCGGCGGTCGTTACGTCGCGCTGCACCGTCCGATGCCCGAGGGCCTCGGAAAGCCCTCGATCTGGGTCGCGTCGTCCCCGGATCTGATCTCGTGGGGCAACCATCGCGTCGTTGCGACGGCGCGTCCGGGCAGCTGGGACGATGAGAAAATCGGCGGCGGAGCGGTTCCGTTCCGCGTGCACTCCGGCAATCGGGATGCGTGGCTCGCGGTCTATCACGGCGTTACAAGCTCGCCGGCCGCGTACTCATTGGGCGCACTGCTGCTGGATCTCCACGACCCCGGCAAGGTGCTGGCGCGCTCGCGCCAGCCGATCCTCAAACCCGAGACGGCGTACGAGCGCGAGGGCTTCTACGGGAACGTCGTGTTCACGTGCGGTTTGGTCGCTGAAGCCGACCTCGTGCGCATCTATTACGGCGCCGCCGATGCGGTCATGGCCGTCGCGGACCTTTCACTCGCGGAGATTCTGGCGGGGCTGTCGGAGCCGTGACCTTCGAGCTGGGCGTCAATTACTGGCCACGCCGAAGCGCCATGTACATGTGGCGCGAGCTCGACATCGGTGAGGTGCGCGACGAGATGGCGCAAATCGCCAGCGTTGGCTTCGACGTCGTGCGGCTGTTCACGCTGGCGCAGGACTTCCTCCCCCAGCCGCTTACTGTGGCGGCCGACATGGTTGCGAACCTCGTGGAGGTCGCGCGCGCGGCGAAGGATGCTGGGCTGAAGGTCGTGCCCACCCTCGTCGTCATAAACATGAGCGGTAAATTCTGGTGGCCCGCCTGGATGCTTGATGCGCACGGCGTGCCCGCCGACCTGTTCTCGGATCCAACGATCCTGCGCTCACAGTCGCTGCTGGTCGAGACGTGCGCACGCGCACTGTCGGGCGACAGCGCGATACGCGCGTTCGATCTGGCAAACGAGATCGACGATGCACAGCGGCCTCGTACGAGAGATGCAGGCTGGCTCTGGGCGTCGCTATTGGCGAATACGGTAAGACGCGTCGCTCCCGGTACGCCGATTCAGATAGGCGCGCACCTTCCGTCACTGACGACGGAGAACTACATGCGCGTGGACGATGTCGGCGAGGTCGCCGACGAGGACCTGATGCACGCTTACCCGCTCTACTGCAACGTCGCGCGCTCATTTCTCGATCCGGAGCTGGTGCCGTTCTCCTGCGCGCTGACGGCCGGGCTCTCGGGCCGCGGCCGCGCTCCGCTCATGCAGGAGTTCGGGCTGTGCACCGCTCCCCCGGGAATTGCCGGACACACGATTACCGACGATTTCCTGGGACGGCCGCTCCGTCAATATCTGGCGTCCGAGGAAGAGGCGGCGGCGTATTACGAGGGGGTGCTGGAAAGATTGGTGAGCACCGGCGCGGCTGGCGCGTACGCCTGGTGCTACGGCGACTACGACTCCCGGCTCTTCGATCGGCCACCACTCGCGACCGCGGTACGGGAACGCACCTTCGGACTGGTGCGCTCCGACGGGAGCGAGAAGCCCGCAGCCGCGGTGTTCCGGAATTTCAGGAAGCGTCGCGATGCCGGCGCGCTCTCCGGTTCAGAAGTGAGGGCGGCAGTGCCCCGAGTGCTGGACGTCACCGCCGACGAATACTATCGTGCGCCCGGGGCCAACTTCGAGCGACTCTACGCCGTCTGGCTCTCGCGGGAGCATTCGTGATTGCGCCGCTCCATCGAGGAGGATACTCGGCGGTCCTCGATAGCCATCGCGCTTTCGTCTGCTTGGCGAGACGATCACGGTTCGCGTGCCGCCCGAGCGTGTGCACTTATTCCGCGCGGACGGAAGAGCCATCTCCAATTCGGCGTGAATCAATAACCGGTATTCTGCGTTATGCTTCCGCCTGATTTATCGATTTCACCCTGTGGAATTGGATAAAGATAGTTGAAGTCCTGGAAGTTTTTTCCAACAGCAACCAAAACCTGCTTAGCTATTCCCCACCTTTTTAAGTCATTGAATCGTTGCGATTCGAAACCCAGTTCGACTCTTCTTTCATGCATTAACCAGCCTTTTATCTGGGTCTTATCGACGGAGGCAATTCTGTCAGGCAGGGTACCAACCGGCGGCAAAGTACCGCCAACCGTTACACTCGTCCGCGCCCGGTTCCTGATTGTATTGATGATGGCAATTGCCTGGGGGTACATCCCAGTTTCATTGTATGCCTCGGCTTTCCAAAGCAATACATCCGCCAGGCGAATATAGATCTTGTTGCTTGGCGCATCGTCGTTTCCTTTATAATTGGCAGCTGTATTTGTTGAGCCCAACAACTTGTAAACAAATTTATTGGATGTATCTACTGTGTATAATAACCTTGGGTCACCAGCTTCGAATTCAGCGAGAAAATTAGCGGTAGGAGCAATAAAACCCCAATCCAACGGCGCGCACAGTCCATTGCCGTTTCTTGGGGTTTGACCCGACTCGTGATCGTAAGCGAAAATGACTTCGTTCTCGGCAAGTTTCGTGGCTACATCGAAATTGTCGAAATAATTGGCGTTTAAACTGTAAAAATTCAGGCCTTCCAATTCAGTCACGATACTGATGACGTCTGTCCATTTTTGGTTGTAAAGCGCCACCTTGGCCTGCATGGCCAGGACAGCTCCTTTAGACGCTCTGAAAGGTTCTGCAGGATCAGAATATTTGCTGTTTGGCAATAATGTTTTTGCCTGGGCCAGGTCTGAGCTGATTTGTGCATAGACGTTGGCTATTGTTTCCCTCTTGGCCACAGCGTAAGCATCGCTAAAATTTTTAAGTGGCTTCAGCAACAACGGTACGTCTCCGAAGTTATTTACCAGATCGAAATAGTAAAAAGCCCTCAAAAAATAGAGCTCGCCCAACAGCCTGTTATTCAACGCCGGATCGATGGCAATTTTTGCCGTTATCGCCGCATCGGTCAAATAGCTGATGGCCAAATTGGACCGGGATATCCCTTCGTAATCGTAGCTCCATTGACCATTAAAAGCCTGATTGGAGGAGGTAAAATTAAAACTGACCACCTGATCCATCCATGCCTGGTCGCCATCAGGGAGCCATTTCTTGCTTACATCATCCGAAGCCATGTCCTGCAAAATGATATCGTTTCTAAACACTGTGCCTAAATCCCATCTCCACGTGTCAAGAAGATTGAGTGTATTTGCAAGCATTTGATAAGACGATGTCACCGACACCTCGACCGAATTCAGTGTCGGGTCTGTGCTTACCTGTTCCGGAGTAAGCAAACCGATAGGATCTTTGTGTAAATCGGTGCAGCTGAAAGCTGAGATGATCAGGATCGATGCAGCTGCCTTATGCCTTGTTTTCATGATTGCTCCTGTCGATTTATGATTTCTGAATAAATCGATTAAAATTTCGCATTGATTCCGACTAGGAATGCTTTCTCTTGCGGATAAGTTCCCCTGTCCAGGATATCGGTAGATTCCGGATCCAATCCCGTATAGTTGGTCTTTGTAAAAAGGTTCTGGCCGGATACATACAGGCGTCGTGCAGGTCCAGGAGAATATCCGATCTCCAGGTTTTTGAGGCGGAAATAAGAAGCATCCTCCACAAAAATGCTCGATATCTTGCTGCTGCCATTGTCGTTGAAGGTCGTGCGGGGAATGGTGTTACTGGTGCCTTCTCCGTGCCAGGCCCCTAGTACTGCGACAGTGTGGTTAAAGGGACGGCTGTCATAATCCGTTATCTGCTTGGCATCGTTGTATTTGTCCACCCCCCCTACCCCCTGAAAAAACATGGAAAAATCAAAACGATGATAGTCCGCGGATAGGTTCAAACCATAGTTAAGTTTTGGAATCGAATTTCCGATGAACGTCCGGTCTTTATCGTTGATTATTCCATCGCCATTCAAATCCTTGAATCTGATGTCGCCCGGCTTGTCCGGAGGATTTACAGTGCCGAATAAATGCGCGTTGATTTCACTTTGATTTTGATAAATGCCTTCCATCACGTAACCATAAAATGAGTTAAGCGGATGTCCTACTTCGGTTCTGGTATAAGGCCCTACTATACTCGGTAAATTGGGGTGCAGTTTTTCTACCATGTTCCTGACCGTGCCCAGATTTCCCCTTATACCGTAATTGAACGCCCTAACACTATTTTTGAAATCCAGAGAGAGCTCATATCCCTTGTTACTCACTTCACCCGCGTTGACGATGGTTGGAGAAACATTTCCCGCTATGGAAGGCAAAGAAATGGGTAACAGAATGTCAGACGTCTTCTTCACGAAGTAGTCCATAGAGAGATAGAGCTTGTTGCTCAGCATCCCCACATCCAGCCCAATGTCATTTTGTAAAGTGGTCTCCCATTTCAGATCGGGATTGCCGTAGCGTGAAATGAGAAATTGGCTTCCCGATCTTTGGAGCAAAGTCAGGAAAGCGTAGTTATCGATCTCCTGGTTGCCCAATTTTCCCGTGCTGGCTCTCAGTTTCAGGTCAGATATCCAACCAACATTCTGCATGAAACTCTCATTGGACATTTTCCAGCCCACGGAAACCGATGGGAAATAGCCCCATTGATTATTTGGTGCAAACCTGGAAGAAGCATCTGCTCTGAAATTGGCTGTAATCATGTACCGTGTATCGAACATGTAGGTTGCCGAGCTGAATAGTGAGAAAAGGCCCCATTCAGATGCAGAACCTCCGGTGTTTTGATCCAATGTTCCACCGTAGTCGAGATATTGAAAGTTCTCCCTTACATAATCGAACCTTTGTCTCGATCCACCAATCGAAGAAGAATAGTTGGTGATATACTCGCTACCTACGAGCGCACTTATGTCATGTGTTTGATTATTCTTGGCATAATTCAGGGTGTTGTTCCATGTGACAGTAGTTTCCTGCCCTCTGTCTTCGTTCAATCCTGTTGGTTGATTTTGACGACCGGTTCCCAGGTCCAGCGGATTCGAACTTGCTCCGTTATTATCGCCGAAATTTAGGTTGAAGGCTTTGTTGTGTGTCAAGTTTAGATCGACCCCAAGATTACTCTTGAATCTTAGAGCGTCCAAAAGAGCGTATTCTGCGTAAATATTGCCGAAAGTCTTGAGGTTGCTTCTCTTGTCATTGGTGAAAAAGGCCAGGGCAACGGGGTTGGAGCTAAGCTCATAATGGTTAAGGTCGTTGCCCCCCCATGGTGCTACAAAAAAGGGCAAATCGGTAAACGGGTCGCTCGCGGTATAAGTCGGATCACTTGCATTCTTGAAAACAGGTATGACAGGAGGCCTAATCAAGGCATGACGGATAATACCGGGTGCATCTCCGCTTGAGGAAAGCGCGTCCTGGTTGGCATAGGTAAACAGGAGATTGGTTCCAACGTTGAAACGATCAGTCAAAGCTGCATTGATGTTCGTCCTGAAATTGAAGCGCTGATACCCGTCATTCGAGTAAATCACAATACCATCCTGCTTATTAATTCCACCCGACATGAGGTATCGGATCTTTTCACTACCTCCACTCGCGGTCAGCTGCAGGTTCTGGGATTTTCCCGACGTGAATAACTGATCCAACCAATTGGTATTAGCCAAAACCTCCCCGTTAACCGTCCCGCTTAATTTGGCCGCCGTATACGGGTTTGGAGCGGTATACCCGGAATTGTTCCAGGCTTCCTCCATTTTGTTCATGTACTGAGGGCCGTTCAACATGGTCGGAAGATTGGTCGCCCTTTGAATGCCACTATAGTAGTTGATGTCAAAACTGGATTTCCCTCTTTCTCCAATCTTGGTAGTGATCACAATCACGCCGGCAGAAGCCCTGGAGCCATAGATAGAGGCAGCAGAAGCATCCTTGAGCACGGTCATGGATTGCACATCTGCAGGATTCAAAAAGGAGATATCGCGAGTAGGGACGCCGTCTACTATGAAGAGCGGACTGTTGTTACCTATCGTTCCTTCACCACGGATACGAATACTGATTGGGTCTCCCGGCGCGCCGGTGCTTTGTGTAACCGTCAAACCGGCAACTTGCCCTTGTAAAGCCTGCGCCACATCGGGGACTCTTCGAGGCGCCAGGTCACCCATATCGACAGCGGTGACGGAACCGGTTATGCTCGATTTCTTTTGAGTGGTATATCCGACGACCACCACTTGATCGAGAACCGCAGCCCGCTTCTCGAGCGCGAACGCCACCGAGACCGTCGATCCGTCCGACACGTTGACGATTATCGGTACCGATCCGTAGCCGATTCGGCGCGCCCGAATCGTATGCGTTCCCGCCGGGACGCCGTTGATGGTGAACGTACCGTCATCACGAGTGATAGTCCCTAGTCGGGTCCCTTCGACCACGACATTGACGCCAGCGATCGGCTGCCGCGTCGCGCTGTCGATGACTTGCCCGGTGATGGTGCCCGTGGGTTGCTGCGCGTCGAGGGGAGTAAGGGATGCTGCGGTGCACCATAGGGCACCGGCAAGCAGGAGAAGGAGGCGACGGACCACTATCATAACAGGGGCCCTCCACAGGGTCGGGAGTGCGATACAGCCCTCTCTCACTGCAGACGCAGTGGGAGGGAAGTCGTGTGGTGACCCATTATCCGCCCCGAAATGTGAAATGTCAAGCTGACCTGAAACCCAATCATGGTTCAGGAATTATCTCGGTCTAGTTGTTTGTTAAGCTGCATCAGATCTGATCTTCCTTACAAATTCGGTGGGGGTTAGATCGCCGAGACTACTGTGCGGTCTCGTGTCGTTGTAGTCCTTTCTCCAGGCCTCGATCGTTGCCTTTGCATCCGTTAGGCTGGTGAAGTAGTTCTCGTTCAGGCACTCATCTCGAAGTTTCCCGTTGAAGCTTTCGATGTAAGCATTCTGCACCGGCTTTCCTGGCTGGATGAAGGAGAGGGCGACGCCATGGTTCGCTCGCATTGGTCGCTGGATCTGATACTGGGAAGGCGCTTGAGTGCCTTCGGAGTTCTCTGGCGGGCAGCAGTGCTGTATCTGGGTTTGGCCACGGCGCTCCCCACGAGCGTCCGCTCGTTGGGGCCTCACTCGAAGGCTGCGCGCGATTACGCGGCAGCGATGCAGCTCGCAAAGGCGTTTCGACGTGCCGATACGGCGGCCGCGACGGGTGGCGAGTCGATCATCCTGGTTCACGGCACGCGCACGCCGCGAGCGATGGTGCTGTTCCACGGCCTGACAAACTCGCCCCGTCAATTTCGCGAGCTCGCCGCCGCACTATACGATGGCGGTGCCAACGTCTTCGTCCCGAGACTCCCCCAGCACGCACTCCGGGGAGCAACTGCCGACGACCTGGGGCGCTTGACAGCCGAAGCGCTGCGCGATGTCGGTGACGCCGCGATCGATCTTGCGAGCGGTCTCGGCGATACCGTCGTCGTTCTCGGACTCAGTCTCGGCGGCGACGTGGCCGCGTGGACAGCGCAGTTCCGACCGGAGGTCGACCGGGCGGTGATCGTCGCTCCAACACTCGGTCTTGCGCACGTCTCCTCCATCGTGGCGACTCCGATGATGAATCTCACATTGCGAGTCCCCAACTACTCGAAAAACGATCCTCCTGACAGCCTGCGCCCGGATCGTACACTCGGCTGGAGCACGCGCGCGGTCGGACAGATGTTACGATTGGGCGCGGCTGTTCGGCGTGCCGCGGACAAACGCGCGCCTGCTGCGCGCGACATTCGCGTGCTCGTAAACGCTGCCGACCGGACTGTAAGCCGCGACGCAATCGACGAGCTCGCAGCGCAGTGGTCGGCCACCGGTGGGCGCGTGTCGATGTTCGAGTTTCCGGACTCGTTGCGCCTCCCGCACGACGTCATTGATCCAGACAAACTCACGGGCAAGCCCAGCGTGACCTATCCGGTCCTCCTCGCGCTCCTCTACGGTTCGACGCCGCCGGCGAACCTCGCAAGGCGACTCCTTCTAAATCCGTGAGCGCGCCTTTCGTTATGCGTTCATGCTCGACGCGGTGGGAATGGCGGACCACTAGACCGGTTACGGCAGGTAGTCTTCAGTTGGCCTAACGCACTCGTTAGGTTGACTTAACACGAGCGCCGGCGTGCAGACTGGATCTGCCGCCCATCTTCCTCCGTTCTTCTCTGCATTTCAGACTGCGTCCTCGATTGAGACACGTCCCGCGTTTTCTCTCGGCACCGCTTCTGGGCACTGTCGCCGCGATCGCGATGTCCGCACAATCGCGCCCAGCGCCCGCGCCCGGTGAAGGAGTCGTATCACTCAATAAAGGCGCTTTCGCTGCTGGAGAACGTCTCTCGTACGACGTGAGTTTTGGGCGGCTGCATGTAGGACACGGGACGATGCTGCTCGCGGGGACCGACATAATACGTGGCCACACCGCCTGGCGCGCCATTTTCACGATTTCGGGAGGAACGTTCTTCTTCCGCGTCCGCGATAGCACTGTGAGCTGGTTCGATACCGCGACGTTATCCTCCGTCCGCTTTGTGCAGCACATCAATGAAGGACGGTATCACGCAGACAGGGACTACCAGATCTACCCCGAGCGGGCCACCTACGCGCGCCTCGACAAACCGGAGGTCCCGTCGGTACGCGAGCCGCTCGACGACGCTTCGTTTCTCTATTTCCTGCGGACCGTTCCCCTCGAGGTCGGCCAGACCTATAAGTTCGATCGCTATTTCCAGCCCGAAGGAAATCCCATCATCATTCACGTACTCCGGCGAGAGCGGGTGACAGTTCCAGCCGGAACATTCAACGCGATCGTCGTGCAGCCGCAGATCAAGACAGCCGGGATCTTCTCGGAGAAAGGACACGCGGAAGTGTGGCTCGCCGACGACAGCACCCACATGATGCTGATGCTGAAATCGGGCCTTTCCTTCGGCTCCCTCAATCTCTATCTCACCAGCTATTCGCCTGGAGTCCGCTCACGGTAACACGCTGGGGGAGATCGCAGGTCGAACAGAAGCATTGGGTGCCTTGGGCAGCGTGGGCACGAACACACGACTCACGCTGGGAAGATCCGTGAATAAGAGTATCGCCACCAGAACCGTGCACGCTACGACCGCCGCCATGAGCACCGGTTCCCGATACAGCCCCTCCGGCCGCTGCGCGGCGCTATCCGGGCGAAATCCGACGGCGAGGTAGATCGCCATCACGAACGCTATCAACGGGAACGACACGATAAGCTCAATGCGATAGCGCATGGCGAAGGCACCGAAAAAGAGCATCGCCGCGGACGCGTAAAACACGATCGAGATGAGCAGGCGCTCCTCTGTGATCCCCACAAACGAGCGGCGATATGCTATCGCTCGGCTACGATCACCAATGTGGCGGTACTCGGCGAAGCGCTTGATGGCCATGAAGTAACAGCCAACCATCCAGTAGCTCACGAGAAGGGAAACTGGCGCGAGCCCGCCCGGGCTCACGATGTACCAGCCCACCAGCATCCTCAGCGGATTGTTCACCGCTTCCGAGAGGACATCGACGTACGGAATATCTTTGCTCCGGATCGGAGGAATGTTGTAGACGCAGCCCATCGCCCAGAGTGCGGCGAGTGCCACGCCGAGCCCTCGTGATAGTAAAGCGCCCATACCAATTCCGATTGCAGCGAGCACCGCCCACTCGAGGTACGCGAGCCGAACATTGACCCTGCCCAACGGTACCGGACGCTGGCTCTTCTCAGGATGATGCCGATCGAACGGAGCGTCCATCACCTCATTGAGGACGTAATTGCTCGATGCGACGAGGCATATGGCCACGAGCCCGAGGACGAGCCGCATGAGAAAAGTTCTGATAGCCGAGGCGTCGGCACTCAAGGGAGCAAAGCCCAGGGCAACGACCACGCCGGGCAGCACGAACACATTCTTGAACCAGTGATCCACGCGCGCGATCTCAAAAAGACCGCGGATGGTCGAATGGCTACGCGGCATCGTTGGCGAGCAGGCGCCCCAGCTCCCTGTAGTCGCGCACTCCCGTCCACCCCGAACCGTGTGCCCCCGCGCGATCAATGATGTAACAGCGCATTCCGGCGGCGCCGGCCGCGCGTGCGTCGATTTCGGGCCGGTCACCCACGTACACTGCCTGACCTGCTGGTACATCGAGACGTGTAAGCACTATCTGAAGTCCCGCCGGATTTGGTTTCAGGCTCCCGACATCACGGTCCTGCGCGCACACGACCACGTCGAAGAGCGCCGAGAGACCCATCGCGGTCAGTTTAGCGGTCGCTGGATAATCGGACAATGCACCGATGCGGACGCCAGCGCCACGAAGTGCTTGCAGGCATTCTACCGCGCCCGGGCGACGCGCCGCTAACATCAGGTCCAAAGGTTCCCGTTCTATCCATTGCTCCACTGTCCTCCTGACCGCGGCGACTGAATATCCCGAGCCACGCGCCGCGAGTGCCAGTTGCCGTTCTCCAAGCATCACGCCGGTTTGTCCGGTTGAGTCGTGCGTCCCGAACGGTTCGCCTGGCGAAGCTTCATTTCGCAGCTGTTCAAGCGCACCGCGGTATGACCACAAGATCCGGAAAGTCGCAGCCGCCTCACCGGGATGGAGTGCATATGCCCGCACGAGACGGAACAGCATCGCGCGCAGCAGAGTTGACTGGCGATAGAGCGTTCCGTCGACGTCGAAGACGACGGCGGCAACGCTCGTACTATTGCGCCGGGACAACATCAGCCCGTGTGTGAATGAGCGCGGGCGGGTCGCGTCGGAAAAAGACGAATCCATTCCGCTCGCCGATGGCCTGAAGCCCGGGCTGGCCGCGCCAACGATCCGCCTTGTCGATCTTGCTGACGAAGTACGCTGGCCGGTCAATCGGGCCGGTTAGCAGCCATTCCTCGAAATGATCGGGCCCCCCTCCGACTCGAGCTGCCCGCGCCGAGCGCTCGGGAGGTACCCGCGCGTAGAACAGGTGCGCGTAGCTCTTGTAGCCGAGCGGGGCCACATAACACTGGCAGCCGCGGAGAGACTCGTAGAACGCGATTGGAGTCGCTTGCGTATATCGCTCGATCTTCGGCGCAATCCTGACGAGCGCGAGCGGGACGATACTCGCCGTCGCAACGAAGAAGATGGCGGCGAATCGCTTTGTATCCTTCCGCCTGAGTGTGGCGAGCGCCAACCAGATCGCAACCAAATACGTTCCGCCGACAACGAGATCCGCGGGAGACCACCCGACCCGAGCCGCGAGTGTAGCGCGAACGAGTGGGTCGCGCACCACGCGCACCAAGTCCAGCTGGTTATGCGCGATCATGAGCCCGACGGTGGGTAGCGCCAGAAACACAGCGGCCCAAATGAGCCCGATCCCGCCGCCGGCAATACTCCAGTAGCGCGGCCACCACGTTTTTTCAACATCGGTGAGCGCCTGCGCGGCGAGAAAGGTGATGGGAAAGTACGCGAGCGATGAGTAGTGGACGATCTTCGTCTGTACCAGAGAGAACACCACTAACACGATGATCAGCAGCGAGATCATCCAGAGTCGGAAGTCACGCTGTGCCGGCGAGTCGCCCGCGCTCCTGCCCAATGCCGAGACCGCAAATACGGACGCCGGAAAGCATCCCAGTGCGAGCACGACGAAGTGGAAGTACCATGGGCCAGTGTGCCCAGCCACGCCCGTGCGAAGGAGCTCGAGTTGACGCGCGACGAAGGCACCGACGAAATTGCCCGTGCCTACGCCAGCTCCCTGTTGCCCGGCGAGAACGTACCACGGTGCCGCGACGATGACTGCGATAGTCACCCAGATGAACATGGGAACTGTCGGCATGGCCATGCTTTTTCTCCGCATTGCCCAGAACGCCATCCACGTGAGACCCGGGAGCAAAAGCCCGACAGGCCCCTTGGTCAGGACAGCCAGTCCAATGCTGATACCCGCAACAACAAGCAAGACCAATTGCCGACGCCGCTGAAACGCGAAGAGCGCAACAATTCCCGTAAAGATTAGGAGATTGAAGAGCGGGTCGATGATCCCGGAGCGGAAGTACAGATTCGGCAGCAGTGAGCCGCCAAACGCCAGCGCCCACCAGAGGGCAAGGCGGCGATCAAATAGCTGCCGCCCTACTATATAGATGCCGACCAGCGTGATGATCCCCACCATGGCATTCGGGAGCCGCGCGGCGAATTCCCCAACGCCAAAGATCCGCATCGACAACGCCTGAACCCACATGAAGAGCGGCGGCTTCTCGGCGAACGGTTGGAATCCGATCTGCACGCTTCGATAGTCACCCGTGACGAGCATCTCACGCGCACCCTCGGCGAAATTGATTTCGTCCCAGTCAAAAAGATGCAGTCGTCCCAGCCAGGGGATGAAACTGAATGCTGCGAGGGTGGCGATCAGCGCGCAGTCCCGCAGCGCGGACGATCGGTTACGGTCCAGGAGAGCGGCTACCCAGCTCTAGCGGTATAGACCACGTTACTGCTGCACCGCGACCCGCGACGGGCACGACCGTCGTCGAGCGCAGCATCTCGACTAGCGCAGTGGGAAGGCCGCCGGTCTGTACGCCTGATTGCCGGGCGTGCGGATGCGATCGAGCAACTACAGTGAGGCCGCTCCAGGTTCCAATTGCTGCCGCCAGGGGAAGATCGCTCGCCCAATGGACGTTTTGGTACATGCGGGCAAGCCCGACGAGCCCCGCGCCCCCGTACGCGAAAGGACCGATGATGCGAGCCAATCCCGGATGCCATTGGTCGGCTTCGCTCGTGAGTGCCGCGGCCATCGCGAAGCTCGCAGCGGCATGCCCCGATGGGAACGACACGAATGGTCCATTCCCATCATGAAAGCCGCGTCCGAACTGAAAGTTCTCCGGGTTGCTATCGTTCACGGACGGGAGCGCTCGACCGGAGATCCCCTTGCCCATACCCGTAATGCTGGCTGCAAGGAGAACCGCTTCCGTCATGTGAAGCGCAGCACCGGCCAGCCGAGGCATTCGTGTCAGGCGGCCGGCTGCATAAAGACCGGCACCAATAACAAATGGACCTGGGCCGCCGAGGAACGAGAGATCGCGCGCGGTGTGTTGCAGATCGTCGCTTCCCTGGAAGCGCTTCTGCTGCAGTTCCCTGGCAGTCCGGCCGTCGAGAGGCGCTATGGCCACGGTTGCCAACACGGCGAGTGCGCCGACCATAGCGTCACCTTTTGTCAGCCATGGACGGGTCGTGACGGCGCTATCCCTTTGAGAATCCTGCGCACCAGCACAGGGCACAAGGCTTCCGGCGGAGAGCACCGGGCTGGCGGCAAGGAGCGCACGCAGAAGCGAGCGTAAATTCACTGAGGCGCCAGTGGTCCTGCGATTCCGAATCGCATCCTCGAATTGATTTAGATTTTTCTGCCGAGCAGGGCAGATCCTCCAATCTAGAACCACGGAGCACCCAGTACAATCCACGGCTTGACACCAGCCGAGCCTCGGGGATAAAACAGGACGATCGGCTTCCCTTCCCCTGACCTCCCATAAGAGGCCTCCATGCGCCGTCTCCGCATCCTCGTTCACGCAGTCGCCACCATATCTATAGTAGTGGCCTCGAGCTCGACGACACGCCTCGCCGCCCAGGACCTCACCCCACCGAGCGCCAAAGTCATCGCCAGAATCGACACCCTCCACGGCGATATTCGCACCGACAACTACTTCTGGATCCGAGAGAAAACCAACCCCGAGGTCATCTCCTACCTCAACGCGGAGAACGCGTACACCGCCGCGAAGATGAAGCACACCGAGGCGCTCCAGCAGCGCCTCTACGATGAGATGCTCGGCCGCATCAAGGAGACCGACCTCTCCGTCCCCTTCCGCGACCACGGCTACTGGTACTACAACCGCACCGAGAAGGGTAAGTCCTACCCCATCCACCTCCGCAAAAAGGGCAGCCTCGACGCGCCCGAAGAAGTCATCATCGACGAGAACGCGCTCGCCGCCGGGAAGAAGTTCTCGCAGCTCGGCGACTTTGCGGTGAGTCCCGGCGCATCGCGGCTCGCCTACCTGCACGATACCACCGCGCTCCGCGTCTACACGCTCTACGTCAAAGACCTCCGCACCGGCGCCCTGCTCGGCGATTCGATCTCGTCCGTCGTTCCCTCGGTGGCTTGGGCCAACGATACCGTTCTCTTCTACCAGACCGCCGATTCCGCCCGCCGATCCAACGCGGTCTGGCGGCACGTGCTCGGCACGCCCAAGTCGAGCGACGTCAAAGTTTTCCAGGAAGACGACGTCCTCGACAATGTCGGCGTCAGCCGCTCCAAGAGCGGCAAGTACATCTACGTCTCGGACGATGGCTTCACGTCGTCCGAGTGGCGCATGATTCCCACCGCCACCCCGACCGCTATGCCGCAGGTCATCGCCATGCGGCGACCGAATGTCGAGTATGGGATCGATGACATCGATGGCTTCTTCCTCATGACCACCAACGACGGCGCGCGGAACTTCAAGGTTCAGCGCATCCCGACGAACGCGGTCAACTCCGGCCAGTGGGTCGACTGGATTCCCCACACCGATTCCGTTTTCATCGAGTTCCTCGAGCCGTTCAAGAACAACGTCGTCGTCGTGGAGCGCTCGGGTGGATTGCGCCGGCTTCGCGTCGTGGATCTCAAGTCCAACGTGACCCACTACATCACCTTCCCCGAGCCGGCGTACGCCGTGAGCCCGACGCAGAACGCCGAGTTCGATACGCCGACCCTCAGGTTCTCGTACTCGTCGATGATCACGCCGCCGTCCACGTTCGATTACAACATGGCGACCAAGCAGCGCGAGCTGAAAAAGCGCGTTGAGGTGCCCGGTTATGATGCATCGCGCTATGAAGTGCGGCGCTTCATGGTCACCGCCCGCGACGGCGCGCATTTTCCCGTTTCGATGATTGTCCTCAAGAACGGCTGGAAGCAGGACGGAACGCACCCGCTCCTTCTCTACGCCTACGGGTCCTACGGCGCGACGACCGAAGCGAATTTCAACTCGTCGGTGCTGAGCCTCGTCGACCGCGGCTTTGGCTACGCGATCGCGCACATCCGCGGCGGGCAGGAGATGGGTCGCCAGTGGTACGACGACGGAAAGATGATGAAGAAGAAGAATACTTTCTTCGATTACATCGACGTCGCTGACTATCTCGAGAAGCAGAACTACACGAGCAAGGGCAGGATGATCGCCAACGGGGGCAGCGCCGGCGGTCTCTTGATGGGCGCCGTAACCAACATGCGTCCCGATCTGTTCCGCGCCGTCGTCGCGGACGTGCCCTTCGTCGACGTCATCAACACGATGATGGATGCTTCGATTCCTCTTACTGCGCAGGAGTGGCAGCAGTGGGGGGATCCGCACATCGCCGAGCAGTACGCATACATGAAGACTTATTCGCCTTACGACAACGTCGCGCGGAAGGCGTACCCCTGGCTGCTCGTGACGACATCCTTGAACGATTCGCAGGTTGGGTACTGGGAGCCGGCCAAGTGGGTCGCCAAGCTGCGGGCGCTGAAGACCGACTCGAATCCGCTTTACATCAAGATCAACATGGCGGGCGGGCATGGCGGGAGCTCGGGGCGGTACGACGTGCTGCGCGAGAGGGCGTTCCGCTACGCGTTTATGCTCGACGCGGTGGGGATGGCGGACAGTCCGTAGCGAACCAGGCTTACTGCAAATCAGATCGCTCTTCGCCGAGCCGCCCCTATCAATGCGGGGCTTCCTCTGGTTGCGCTCAATCCTGACTCCGTACGCCCGCATGGCATCCGCCCTCCCCGCGGCGGGGCGGGTGCTGGATCTCGGGTCGGGACACGGACTCCTCGCATTCGCGCTTTCCCGCGACTCCCCTCGGCGCGAGATCATCGGCATCGACCACGATCCCGAGCGCGTTCGACTTGCCGAAGCGGCGGCACTCACACTCCCAGTCAGGTCCAGGCCAAGGTTCGAGGCCTGCGGCCCGCCTTTCTTGGCGGACATTCTGCTCGTCGCCCAACGGAGGGTGTAATGATGCCGTAAGGAACTCGGAGTATCCTCGGGGCCTCACTCTTGCGCCAAAAAAGAAGCATTTTTATACGCACAATATATGGCTTTTGTTGAAACTCATGTTCCCGACCGCTACCGCCCCGGGGTGCCAAAACCGGCCACGCCACTCTTGTCCATCGTCATCCCGACCTGGAACGGTGGCCGCCAGCTTTCGGCGACTCTCACCCACATGCGCGAGTTTCGCACGGGCCTGGAGTTCCAAACGGAGATAGTCATCGTCGACGACTGCAGCGAGCGCTCGACGGCGCGAATCGCCGGCGATTTCGCGGACGACAACGAGTTGACGGTCGTCCTGAGGAACGAAAGAAACCGGGGCAAGGGACACGCGGTCGCGCGGGGGATGCTTCACGCGAGCGGAGCCTACCGGATTTTCGTCGATTCCGACCTGGCATATCCGAGCTCCCAGATCGCCAAGGTCCTGCTGGCGTTGGAAGCAGGCAGCGACGTGGCGATCGCGTGTCGTGTGCTGCCCGAATCACGCTACGTGATGAGTCCCACCTTCTTTCACTATCTCTACACTCGTCACTTGATGAGCCGGCTCTTCAACCGGCTGGCACAAGCGGTCCTTCTGCCTGGCATTCTGGACACCCAGGCCGGACTCAAAGGATTTTCCGCCCGTGCGGCGCAGATAGTCTTCTCACGTCAGACGCTGAGCGGTTTCGGCTTCGACCTCGAATGTCTCTTCGTCGCGAGGCTGCACGGCTTGAAGATCGAGCAGGTGCCGGTGAACTTTTACTACAGCGACGAGCCGAGCACGATCTCGTTTGCGAGGCACGGGGCGCAGATGATGATGGATCTGGTCCGCGTCCGCCGAAATGGTGTGCGTGGGATCTACGCCTAGTCCGACACGCCTCATCATCAACGCCGACGACTTCGGAATCTCGCGCGGCGTCAACATCGGAATAATCGAGGCGGCGGTAGCGGAGGTGGTTACCTCCGCATCTATGATCGTCAATCTGCCGGGCTTCGCGGACGCTCTCGACCGTGCGCAGTCGTGCCCTACTCTCTCACTCGGCCTTCACCTGAATTTCACTGTCGGGCGCCCTCTCACCGGCGCGCCGTCGCTGACACGGCGCAGTACCGGCGAGTTCTACGCGCTGCCCGTGTTAGTCGCTCGGGCTTCTCTCGGACTTCTGGATGCGTCGGATATAGCCCGCGAGTGCCTGGCGCAGATCGATCGAATGATCGAGGCGGGATTCCCACCGACGCACCTGGACAGTCATCGACACGTTCACGCTCACCCGGCAATCTCCGCGGCGGTCATCAGAGCCGCCGCCTCCAAAGGCGTCTTCCAGGTGCGCGTCCCCTGCGAGCCGTTGGCGGTAAACGCGCGCGACTGGCGAGCTACGATCAAGAAAGCGGGACTTCTGATCTGCGCTCGTCTGTCAGGGCTGACGGCCGCCGCCGATGGCGCGAATCATTTCGTCGGTGTTTCGTTGCAGGGCGGGAGATTCTTCGCGACGCGACTGTTCGCGTTGATTCGGCAATTGCCCACGGGAACGACGGAGCTCATGACCCACCCTGGCTACGCTGATGCCTCGCTCGCTGAGCATGACAGCTACACGCTGGGGCGAGAGACCGAGCTGAGGGTGTTGTGTTCCCGCGAATTTCGAGAGCTGCTCGTTCGCTGCGGCGTGACGCTAACCAGCTTCGGCGATCGGCCGTCGATCGTTCCGCAAGAGGGCCAGCTCGCCCAGCATCACTAGCCAGAGGATCGTCAGGGGAAGAGCGAGTCGTGTTTCCGGTGCGAGCATGTGCTTGATCGCGTCCGGCACCAGTTCCGTGCCGCTCACCGCAACCAGGAAGTAGACAATCGCGAACAACGCGGTTCGCCACGCCGAGCGTGGGAACGCGAGGTACCAGATGACCATTCCGCACAGCGCGATCACCGCGGACTGACGCTCCGCGCGGTGGTTGAACACGACACAGAACACCATTACGAAGCCGAGGAACTGCAGCCGCAGCTTCCTGTCATTCCAATCGCGCATGCGCAGGATCAGCACCGCGAGAAGGGTTGCGCATCCGATCAACTGCACCGGCCAGGCAGGCCAGGTAATGCCGGCGTCGCGAAAAAGCTCCATCGCACTCGACCCGACAAGCCCGGCTTCGACGCGCTCGAGCACGCTCCAGGACTCGTATTGAGCGGCAAGCGCGCCCGGTGAGATTACAAGCAGCGGAAGCGCAATCAGAATTGCCGTACTCAGGACCGTAATCAGTAAAGCACGCACGCGATCGCGGCGGGGCAGTGCGAAGCTGAGCGCCGCAAGCGGGAATATCTTGGTCACCGTACCGAGCGCGATCGCAATCGCGCCGCGCCAGAGCCAGCCGCGCTCGAAGCTCACGAAGGCGACGATGATGAGCGCGGCAACGAGGGCGTTGCTCTGGGACGACTGCATCGAGCGAAGTGCCGGAAGAGACACGAGCGCCTGCGCGATGGCCCACTGCTCGCGAGGCAGAAGCAGCCGCAACGCAAAGAAGATCGCGACCGCATTGACCACGTTCCAGGAAAAGAGGCCGGCAACGAATGGAAGGACGGCGAATGGAGCAAACAGCAGCGCGAAGGAGGGGGAATACTTGAAGTAGTCGCGCGCCTGATCGAGTCGCAGCACGTACAGGTCATTGTTCGCGAGCAGATTCCAGAATGAGGCGCGGAAGATCGCAAAGTCGTTCGGGAAGCCGAACACCCCGCGCTGGATGGTGACGATGAGCGCCGCGGAGACGTAGATCAGGAGGAGCAGCCGCTGATCGAGGAGCAATCTCGTGAGCTTCGTCTTCAGGTCCTTGAAAGACAGAGAAACCCCGGAGTAATGGTTACGTTGTCACGATTTTCGTAAACTTTCCCGGTTGAAAGGTATTCCCAAAGGTAGGGAGTAACTCTTCCTTGGCGACCAGAATCTCGACGGCTTTGGCGATCTTTTGCGTGTAGCGCCTGTTTCGCACCAATATGGGTGCGATCTAGCTCGCGCCTTTCTCAATCTTTATCTATCCGGCCGACCAATGCCTCGACTTCGTTTCCTTCTCGCCGCCCTATGCTCGATCCTCACCATCAGGGTTGGAGCGCAGACGAGCGCGCCGGCGCCCGTGAACGGCGGGTTCCCCCTCGTTTCCCCCTCTGCCCCGCGAATCCTTTTCGAATCGAATCGGACCGGGAAAACGCAGCTCTGGATCATTTCCGCGGACGGGACCGGTGAGAGGCAACTCACCAACCGCGACGGCGACGTGAGCGGGCAGTGGGCACCTGATGGCAAATCGATCTTCTACAGCGTGATGATTCGGGATACGAGCTGGCTGTACGAGCTCTGGCCGGACAGCTCGCGCGAGCGCACGATCGGGGCGTTCACCGGCCGCGGGCCGCAGCTCTCACCGGCGCGGACCAGGGTCATTTACGACGTCGGTCCCTGGACTGCTTCGCACTTGGTGCTTACCGATGGGCAGGGCCGCGGGGGTCGACAAGTGACTGATGACTCGCTGACGGTTTGGCGCGGGGTGTGGTCGCCGAATGGTCGCGAGCTGGCATACACGGTGAGCAAGAAAAGCGGCATGAGTGTGTGGGTCATGAACGAGGACGGATCGAACCCGCACCAGGTGACGCACCTTACGCCCGAGGAAGGACGGGCACAAATGCCGGCGTGGCATCCCGACAGTCATCAGCTGGCATTTCAGGCCAACGCGAATTCACCCAAAGGCAAGTCCACCCTGTGGCTCGTCAACTTGCAAACCACCGGCGCCCGGGAGATTGCTCCCCACACTGAGGCTTTTCTCGACGAGACGCCGAGCTGGTTTTCCGATGGGAGGCGAATCGCGTTCCAGAGCAACCGCAGCGGACGGATGGAGATTTGGACCGTCAACACCGACGGGTCGAACTTGCAGCGGGTGACGGGGCCCGGCAGGTAGTCTTCCGTTATTTTTTCGCCTACAGTCCCCCTCGGATGCTTACTGCCTGGTCCAGCCCACCGCAACACCAAGCTGCCTGGGCCCACCCGCTATCACGATTCTCTGCATGCTCAGGTTGACAGCGACCCCGGATGAGTGAGCCCACGCGAGCGCCGCACCGAGAGTGGGTCTGGTTCCGCTGTGGATTCCGTCAAAGAGCGCGATCCGTCCAAACCCGATTCCCGGTGAGATCGCCGCGGAGAGATGCGATTGCCCGATGAACGGCCGGCCGACACCAAACACGACGGCGGACGCGGCGGAAGCGGCGGTGGTTTGAGACTCACCGCGATAATGAGCGCCTCCCACATCGAGGCGGAGTCCGACGCTGCCGGAAGGCTCATCGACGTCGCCGTGCTGCCAGAGTGTCGATTGCAGACTAGCGCCACCCGAAACCCACGAAGGGCAGGCGGCGCACGAAAGCGTAAGGTACGCTCCCGTGATTGACAGCTCGCTGCTCGCGAAGGGGAGTTGCTGGAACACCGTAACACCGGTGTTGTTGTGAATCGCGTCGTGCACGTCGTATCTCCAGCGCTCGTACCGCAGCCACACATTGCCCTGACGCGAATCGTCGTCGCCCGCCTCGTGTGCGAGGGGAGCCAATGCCCCGACGGGCGACAGGATAAGTGCGTCCCACGCCGCACGATCGCTGGCGGATTGCGCCGCAACCGCGCAGGGGATCACCCCTGACGCCAGAAACACTCCCGCCCACACTGCCGCGAACCCTCGAATCAGCTGCTCCTCCCTGCTCTGTGGCCTCCTTTAGTGACTGTTCTTTCGGGGTGAATGTCACCGTTTTTAGGGTCGGCGGCGCCGCGATCGGGATCTCAAATCAGTCGCCGGCTTCCGCACAATTTCTCTTGACGTCGATACACCGAGAGAACCACCTTGCTTGCTAGCACAGTCGCAAAAACACATTCGAGACCGTCACTTGATGCAATCGCCCGCTAATTATCGAATTCTCCTTCATCCCGCGTCGATTCGACTCGGGGCGAGAGGGAAATTTTGCGCGGGCACCAACACGGACTCATAGCAGGTTGACCACAAAACGCGCAAAAGGACCTCTCCCAGATCGGTAGAGGTCCTTTTTTTTGCGCCACGGCGGCACCCCCCCACGGGAGCGCAGGCTCTGGGGATAGGCGATGACGGGAAAGCAGGGATTGTACGATCCGGCTTACGAGCACGACGCGTGCGGAATGGGTTTCGTCGC
>CABEAZ010000324.1_pt1 | contig 31599 bp, 36 predicted proteins | sample 3132471 | NCBI WGS metagenome assembly CABEAZ01 (sample SAMEA5534345, study PRJEB31848) | metagenome | biome: tundra; feature: field; material: soil | place: USA | collected 2013-05 | depth 0.45 m | reverse complement strand
GTAGTAATCCTTGGCTACGGCCGTATCGGGCGCGAGCTCGCGCGACAGCTGGATAGCGAGACAGGGCGAGGCGGGGTGCGTGTCGTCGGCGTGATCGATCGCAGCGGGTTCGTATTCGACGCGGATGGGCTCACGGGATCGCGGCTCGACGCGCTCTCTGGTGGTAAGGAGTCAGGGATCCCGTTGGCGGATGCCCCCTCCGGTGTGCGCGCGACTGCATCCGAGGCGCTCGCCTCGATACGGCGGTTGAGTCTATCGCGACCGATTCTCGTCGACCTCACCGCGAGCGACACAACCGCGGAGCTCGAGGAAGGGATCGCGGCGGGAATGGATCTCGTGCTGGCGAACAAGCGTCCACTCGCCGACCGGCGTGACGCCACGCGCGGGCTCGCGCGTCATGCGGCGGCGCACGGGCGGCGCATCTTGCATGAAGCGACGGTCGGCGCCGGCCTCCCGCTGCTGGACACCATCAGCAAGCTCCAGGAATCGGGCGACGAGGTGCTGGCAATCGAAGGCTGTCCGTCCGGAACATTGGGTTATCTGTTCGGTGAGATCGGACGCGGCACACCCTTTTCCACCGCGCTGCGGGCGGCGATGGAGCTTGGCTACACGGAGCCCGATCCGCGCGAGGATCTCTCAGGGATGGACGTCGCGCGCAAGGCGCTCATCCTGGCGCAGCAGCTGGGCTACGAGGGGACGCTGGACAAAGTGGAGGTGGAGTCGCTTGTGCCAGAGGGACTGCGCACCGTCACGGGCGCGGAATTTCTAGCGCGGATCGGGGAGCTTGATCCCGTGTGGCGCGATCGCGTGGCGGAGGCGCAGGCGAGTGGCCGCGTACTCCGGTATCGCGCGACCGTCACGGCGGAAAGTGTGCGCGTCGGTCTCGTTGCGGTTGACTTGTCGAGCTCCTTCGCGATGCTTACGGGCACGGACAATCAGTTCGCGATCACGACGACGCGCTACCGCACGAATCCGATCGTGATCACAGGCCCCGGGGCGGGAGTCGCGGTGACGGCGGCCGGAGTTCTGAACGACGTGCTGAAGCTGGCGCGATGGCGGTAAATGACGATCGCCTAGCTAGCGGCTGACAGCGAGTAGCCTTATTTTTTTTCTCCCCCACCAATCAGAAGGAACCATGCGCACCTCTCTGCCTATTGCCCTGGTCCTGTCACTTGCGAGCGTGGCCGCGTGCACTAGCAAGGAAGCGGCTCGCACGAGCGATAGTACAGCGGCCGCAGCCTCAACGACTGCTTCCGCGGCCTCGACGACTACCTCCGCGGCGCCGACCACCGAGGAAGGAAAGATCCAGAACGCCATGAGCGCCGCGCCCGACTCGGTCTCACAGGCCGCGACGATAATGGACTGGCCCGCGACTGAAGGAGGCAAGTTCGCACAGCTGCGCGCGGGCACGAATGGCTGGGTGTGTTATCCATCTACGCCAGCAGCGAGTGGTGCCGTGGGTCAGGACCCTATGTGCCTCGATGCTGAATTCCAGAAGTGGGCCGGCGCATGGATGACCAAGAAAACGCCGAAGCTTACTGGAGTCGGGGTGGCATACATGCTTCAGGGCGACCGCGGTGCAAGCGTCACCGATCCTTTCGCCAAGTCCGCCGCGGACGCCAAGGATTGGGTCGTGGCTGGTCCGCACATCATGGTAACGACGCCTAACATGGCGTCGCTCGCAGCGCTTCCCGGCGTCCCGGCCGGCGGCATTCCGTGGGTCATGTGGAAGGGCACGCCGTACGCGCACATCATGGTGCCTGTGAAGCGGTAGCGATCCGGTTTCTTTGCGGGGGGCGGTTGTTTTTTCCAGCAACCGCCCAACAACGCCGGGGCGGTATCACGCCACCCGATAAACGATGATCAATCGGACGCCCCGGCACTCCGTCTTTCCCCGCGATCTCGGCGCCGCGCGCTACCTGGATCTCTTCATCGTTGGCGGCGTCTCGGCTGTGCTGGCGATCAGGTTCATTCTCCGAATTACCGGCTATCCAAGTCTGGGCGGCGCGAGATTTCACATCGCCCATATGCTTTGGGGAGGCCTGTTGATGGCGGCGGCGCTGCTCGTCTGCCTTTCCTTCCTCGGCAACCGAGCCCGGCTCTGGGCGGCACTCCTCGGCGGAATCGGATTCGGAACGTTCATCGACGAAATCGGCAAGTTCATCACGCGCGACAACAACTATTTCTATCAGCCGTCCGTCGCGCTCATCTACATCACCTTTGTCCTCATCTATCTCGCCTTTCGGGATCTTCAGATGCGCCGCGGGATCGGCAGGGAAGAATATCTCGTCAATGCCATCCACGACCTGGAAGAGGCCGTCATCAATGGTCTCCAGCCAGAGCAACGCGACAGAGCGCTCCGGTATCTCGGGGCAATCGCCGAGAAGGATGACATGACATTGGGATTGGCGGCACTCATCGAGCGCGCGAGCGTTCAGCCGGCGACCAATGGATTGCCGCACCGCATTCGCCGGTACATCGTGGCGGGCTACGAGGCTGTGCTCGCTCGATCGAATCGGTTCGGCGGGCTCATCTCGCTTTTCGTTCTACAGCTCGTGGTCAACGCTGGTACGGTCGCGCTGATCGTCGCGGGACACTTGTCAGCGGGAATCGTCGCGGAAGCCTCCGGCCAACGAAGCGGGATTGTCGGCATCCTTCCGATTTCGGATTGGCTACTGATCGGATCGACGCTCATCCCGTCCATTTTCGTTGTCGTCGCCGTGTTCGCGCTTCGCCGGTCGAGGATGACGGGCCTGCACTTCTTTCACCGGGCCGTGCTGCTCTCGATCTGCTTCACCGAGGTATTCATGTTCTACCGGAGCCAAGCCGCCGCATTGGTGGTCCTGGCGTTCAATCTCTTCGCGTGGGCTTGCGTCAATGTTGTAATCACGCGTGAGTCGCGGACCGTCACGGAGCTCGATCCGCTCAGTGGACCCTGAAGAACAGGAAGATATTCGTGGAGATATCAGCGGTGATATGGGTCTCCGTCGGATCCTGGAACTGGAGCAGACGCACCTCCGCCAGATTCTTCGTGCCGGCGATGAGGTCCCACGTGTTGTTGTCCTTGACGCCAATGACCTCGACCGTCCACGGACCATCGGCGTGGCTGTCGAGGTCGATGATGATGTTGCTGTGCGGTGGGAGCGGCGAGTTCACCGTCCCGGCACCAAAGACCCGGGTCATGTCGAGCGTCGAAGGGTGCGCGACACAGTTGCCGACGTTCGGACAGTGCAGCGTGCTCGCGGCGGGCGTGAACCCGAGCGGCACCATCACATAGAGCACGGGGATGGACGTGCCACCCGTCGGCGACGTTTGCGCCTCGGCGCCCATCTCGCAGCCGGAGGCGGACCCCGCGCTAGGGGGCATCTTGCACTCGAACTGTCTCGTGTAGTCGAGCTGGACCTCATCACCCTCGAACCACGAGGTCGTAGTACCGAGTACTATCGGATTTGGCGCGGCCGTATCAGTGTTGCCACAACCGATGATTCCAACCAGGGCGATGGCGAGGGACGCAACTAACGACGAGTGGCCCATTGCGCACCTCACGGAAGTGAGACACCTGCTTGAGGCGCTTTTCCTCGATGACTCAGCACATGATTGGCGCAGCAAAGATCGCTTCATCGTGGTTCCGGTTGAGGAATGGCGTGGTCGCTCGGTTAATATTCAACCAGTCTCCATCAAAATCAAAAGAACCAGGACCAGGTTGGACGTTGCCTGGAGGGCGCGCCTCGCGGGCTTCACCCCACGCTTAGTATTCAACTACTCTCATCGAGCTCACACCCATGCCCAAAAAGTCAGCTTCTTCGAAACGCTCGGCCCATTCGAAACGTTCGGCCCCTTCGAAACGTTCGGTCCCGTCGAAACGTTCGGTCCCGTCGAAACGTTCGGTCCCGTCGAAACGTTCGGCCCCTTCGAAACGTTCGGCCCCGTCCGGGGACCCGCTCACACTGCTCTTCGCGGACCTCGAAGGCGAGTTGAAGACAACGCGACGGTTTCTCGAGCGCGTCCCCGACGGCAAGGACGACTGGCGCCCACACGGGAAATCCAAGTCACTCGGCGAGCTCGCCGCGCACGTCGCGCAGCTACCGGGTTTGGGAATCCTGATGCTGACGCGCGACGAATTTGTGGGTGGCGCCCGACCGGAGACCAAGGTTGCGGATAGCGCCGCGCGAGTAAAAATGTTCGACGAGGTCAGCGGGGAGCTGCAACGACTGGTGAAGGCGCTGACGTGGGATCACGCGATGTCGACCTGGACGTCGAAGTTCGGCGACCGTGTCGTGCTCAAAGGGCCGAGGGCGAAGGTTCTCCGGAACGCCTTCGTCTCTCACCTGGCCCATCACCGCGCACAACTCGGAGTTTATCTTCGCATGCTCGATGTTTCGGTGCCGAGCAGCTACGGACCGTCCGCCGACGAAGGGCCACCGCCGGCCTGATAAAAAACAACTGAAGACTACCTGCCTTGGTGGGTAGTCTTCAGTTTCAGTTGCGAAATCCCAACGCTTTGGCAACGGCGGCCTGCCGACCATCAACTGTGACGAAACTGATTGCTTCCGGCTCTTGGGCCAGATACAGCGCCGTCGCAAGGTGCCAGCAGTCCGCTCCGCGTACGTAGCCCGCATCGAGCACCCGCGCGATTTCACCGGTCAGGGGCCGATCGGGCAGGATCCACGAGATCGAGAAGGGAAGATTGCTATTGGCGGGAATCCGCTCGCGCACGAAGACGGCGCGCAATTCCGCCTCCAGGAGATTCGCCGACACCAGCTCATCGAATGCCTTCAGCCGGCGCGTCAGGGTTGAGGCGCCGCTCTCTCCGAACGCGATGGCCACCAGACAGGACGTATCCACGTACGCGACCTTCATTCGTCGCGATCGTCCAGGAAGCGTTTGAGCGCCCCCGGCCGCTTCACTATCGCCCGCGGGGTCGAGCCCGGGCTTGGAGCCCGGACGATGATGCCCCGCTCCACCAGTTGCTCCATTCGGGGGCCGAGGCCGCCAGGGGCCGGCGAAATGGAACGGATCTCCGCGACTGGCTGGCCGTGCAACGTAACGACCACCGGCCGTCCCTCCCGCACCTGGCGAATGATCGCCGACAGTTTGGCCTTTGCCTCGTAGAGCGAATAGGTATCCCTCATGACACCCTAAGTTATATTATCTAGTCAGACTAGTCAACTACAATTGAAGACTACCTGCCGGGCCCGCCCACCGCCCCTGGCAGGTATTCTTCAGTCGTAGTTAGTCTTTGAGTCACCGGATAGGTTTCGACTGTGAGGGGGGAGAAATGAATCCTTGCCGAACCATCTTCTGTCTTATTTGCTGTTTCGCGCTCGCAGCGTGTGGCGCAGCGCCGGCGTCGCGTGCGCCTGAAGAGAGCGGTGCTGCGCCCTCGCCACCGGTGAAGCGTGGCGCCATCGGCCATGACTGGACCAGGTTCGGTTGGGACGCGAGCCGCTCTAGCGCGCCGACGGACGAGACCGGGATCACAGCTGGCAACATCGCCACCATGCGCCGGCAGCAAGTCGCCCTCGACGGCACGGTGGACGCCTCGCCGATCTATCTCCACGGCGTGCGCGCGAAGGGCGGCACGCACGACGTTTTCTTTGTCACGACGACGTACGGGAAAACGCTGGCAATCGACGCCGACGACGGGACCATACTCTGGCGCTTCACGCCAAGTGGATACGATTCGTGGGCGGGGTCCCGCCAAATCACCACTACGACGCCGGTCGCGGACCCCAGCCGGGAATTCATCTACGCGGCGTCACCCGACGGGCGCATCCAGAAGCTTGCCGTCGCGGACGGCCACTCCGTGTGGAGCACCGCCATCACCAGCCTGCCCGCGCGCGAGAAGATCGCCTCGGCCCTGAACTTCTATCACGGCCGAGTAGTCGCGGTGACCGGCGGGTATATCGGGGACGCGCCGCCCTATCAGGGGCACGTCGCGATTCTGGATGCCGCGAGCGGCCGGCTCCTGCACGTCTGGAACTCGCTCTGTAGCAACAGGCGCGAGCTCATGGATCCTGCTTCGTGTGATGAGAGCGGGTCGGCGATCTGGGGCCGAGCTGGTGCAGTGATCGACTCGACTACAGGAGATATCTTCCTCGCCACTGGCAATGCTCGCTGGGATGGCCGCACCAACTGGGGCGACGCCGCGATCGCGCTCGACTCGAATGCGACGAACGTGCTCGACAACTACACGCCGGCGAACACCGAGGAGCTGAATTCGCGAGACGCGGATCTCGGCTCGACCTCTCCGGCGCTCCTCGGCGGCGGCTACGTCGCGCAGGGTGGCAAGGATGGTACGATCCGCCTTGTCGAATTCGGGCGCACGCGTGGTGCCGCGCCCCGTCGCGGCGGCGAGACGCAGGTTGTGTCGACGCCTTCCGGTACTGATCTGTTCACTGCGCCGGCCGTGTTGCACGCCGGGCCAACCACCTGGCTCTTCGCGGCTGACGACGGTGGGACCGCGGCGTGGACTTTCGCTGGCGGGCGACTTCAGGAGCGGTGGAAGAATCGGAATGGCGGCACGAGTCCAGTGATCGCGGGCGGGCTCCTCTACGTGTACGATCCCGGGGGCGGGCTGCGGGTCTACGAACCGGAAACCGGACGACAGCTTGCAAGATTGGATTGTGGAAGCGGTCACTGGAACAGTCCGATCATTGTGGACGGACGGATCGTGGTCCCGGAAGGAAACGCCAACCAGCACCGCACGACGGGCGTCCTCAATATTTGGCGCCTTCCGTGAGATAACACGTCCCAGCGCCGGCGGGCTACGGTCCTTCGGCGGACGAGGGCCCGCCGCCGAGGTAGTGCAACAGCAAAAGAAGACTACTCCGGCACGTCCTCGACTCCCGCGTGGACTCGAAGAGATCGCACGATGTCCAGCAGCTCGCTCTGGGCCTGGTCGAGCTCCAGCTTGCCGCTTACAGGGTCGAGAAGCCCCTTCTCGAGTCCAACGGCGACTCGATTGAGGTATTTGATCTTCTCGAGCATTTTGTCGGTCGCGCGCCGGAGCTTGCCGAATCGCCGCTTCTCGGACAATGCACGGTAACAACGTTGCACCATCTCGCCTTCCGAGAAGTCCTTGGCTTTGCCCACCGCATCCTGCACGCTGCTGCCAGGAACGCCGCCATGGTCCTGGTAAAAGATTTCCGTCGACGCCTCTGTGAACATCAGGCGACCGACGTGCTCAACGCCATCGTAGACTACTCGCAGAGAGACGAAATATTTCTCCCCGTCAATTGCGATCGTTCGGATCTGATGGTCGCTGCTGGCGGAGGATGGAGACATTGTACATGAGGACTGCGCCAACCACTCATCTGTAACGCGTCGAAGCCGCTAGCCTTTGCTCAGAGCCAGCAGCGCCTGGAGCTCCGGCAAATGCTCGTGGTCGCGGGGACGCCCAGCCGCGCGCTTGGCCTTGATGAGTGAAGGAAGGTCGAGGACACGGAAGCGCACGCCGAGGGCGGATATTCTTTCGGAATGGAGCCTCACGGCGGCGTAGTCACCAACACCCGCGATCCGATCCATCACGTCGATGTCCCCCAACCAGTAGCGGCTACGAACACCGCTGCCCCAATAACGAGCAGCCCTCCAAGAATCGCATACGAGCCAAGTATATCGTGAAGCACAACGACGCCGAGCATCGCGCCGACTACCGGCTCCAGATTGAGGAATACCCCGGCCTGCGATGCCGGCACTCGCGCCAGTCCCCAGTTCCACAAATAGGTCGTCACCGTCGTTGCCATGATTCCCGATGTGGCCACGCTCACCCACGTGCGCGCGGAAAGTTGGATCGGTGGAAACCCCTCTGTGCCGATTACCCAGACAGCGAGCATCAGCGCGCCAAGCGTCATTACATAGGCACTCACGCTCACCGACGAGTAGCGCCCCGTCTTCATCAGTCGCTGGCAGATGAGGATCCAGGCAACCGAGGTGATCAACGACCCCGCGATCAACAGATCTCCGCCGACGCTCGCCTGAGCGCCCGCTTCACCCGTCGATGCTCCGAAGGCGATGAGGGCGGCGCCGAGCATCGAGGTGACCAGCGCGATCCAACGGCCTTTCGTGACACGCTCGTGAACGAACAGGGCGGATCCCGCGGCCAATAAGACAGGCAGGATGCCGATCATCAGCGAAGCGTGCGAGACCGTAGTCCGGGCGAGTCCGGAGAACTGAATTAGAAACTGCACCGGCACGCCCAGTAGCGCTGCGACGAAGATCAGAGAAAAATCCTGCCGAGCAACCCGCGTCTCAACGCGTCGGAGGCCTCGCCACGTGGCCGGCGCGAATCCGATGGAGGCGAACAGAAATCGATAGAGAACCAGCTGCCCCACCGACAGCTCGGTGAGCGCCCACTTGCCGAACAGGAATCCGGTTCCCCAGAGACACCCGGCCGCCGCCAGCGCAGCGAAGGCGCGGGCCCGCGAAGCAGGTACCGGCATCAGGATTGGAGCCGCTTACTGGTCACGAGAATACAGAGGCAGGGGGCTCATGGCGGGGCAGCTCCTTGGCTAGGAGCTCTTCTGGTGGCGTTCAAGAGACTGGAAGAAATGGATGCGGCGGTGTTCGGCATATTGATGACGGCTCGAGAGAGAGCCATCATCTGCAACCGAATCTACGCGAGGATGACATGAACATGCAGCAATCGTCGATGATCCAAGGGCAGCGTCGAACGCACATCAACACTTTACTGGCATTTGTTCTACTGTTCCTCGCGCCAACGGCTGCCGCGCGCTCGCAGTCATCCCTACAACAGGTCGCCGACACGTCTCTGTTTCGCCCCCTCGTCCTCCCGACGCCGAACGAGCTTCGTGCCGCGAGCGGCAGACCGGGCGCGAAGTACTGGCAGCAGCGCGTCGACTACAAAATCTCCGCGACCCTCGACCCCGCGCGCAACGAGCTCCGCGGACGCGAGACGATCCACTACGTCAATCACTCACCCGACGCCCTTCCTTATCTCTGGCTCTTCGTCGAGCAGAACCTCTGCGCTCCGAACAGCGTCACCAACCAGCTCAACCAGCCCCCGCTCGTTTTCCTCGGCACCAGCTTCGACTTCTCATGCCAGGGATTCAACGGCGGAGGCCACCTCGAGTCGCTCCGCATCGGCGGCGTTGATGCGAAGCGCACGGTTTACGGAACGACTATGCGAGTCGATCTCGCGATGCCGCTCGCTCCGAGCGCGTCGCTCGACATTGATGCCGTCTGGCATTTCAATGTCCCCCCGCAGGGAGGGGGACGCATGGGGCACGACGGCGCGCTCTACGAGATGGCGCAATGGTACCCGCGGTTGTGCGTTTACGACGACGTCCACGGCTGGAATCACGAGCCCTACATCGGCGCGGGGGAATTCTACCTCGAGTACGGAAACTTCGACGTGTCGCTCGTCGTGCCGGCGTCGTACATCGTCGCCGCCACCGGAGAGCTCGGAAATCCGGAGCAGGTGCTCACGCCCACTCAACGCACCCGACTCGCGGCGGCAAGACGATCGGAGACTCCCGTCGCGATTATCGGCGCGGACGAAGTCGGCAACATGGAGAAGACGCGCCCCCGCACCGTCGCGCAGCGGTCGGCATCACCGCTCGACCCGGTGCCATCACTCACCTGGCATTTCACCGCCACGAACGTGCGCGACTTCGCGTTCGCAGCCGGCCCCAACTTCCGCTGGGATGCCAGTGGGTACAACGGCATCCTCATCGAAGATCTCTATCGGCCCACAGCGGACAAGTGGGGCGAAGTGAATCGAATGGGACGGGAGGCGATCAAGTACTTCAGCGAGCAGTGGTATCGCTACCCATGGTCCCACGCCACTACCATAGAAGGGCCCATCGAGGGAATGGAGTACCCGATGATGACTTTCACGCCCAACAGTCCCATCCGCGAAGACCAGCAGTGGGTGATCGCGCACGAGTTCGGGCACGAGTGGTTCCCGATGATAGTCGGCTCGAACGAGAGGCTGTACCCGTGGATGGACGAAGGCTTCAACACCTTCATCGATCTCGGGAACGCCGCGAAATATTTCCAGGGCACGCCGTACGGCGACTCGATCGAGGTGCATCCACTGCACCTGTACTCCGATCACGCGAATCCCGGTGACGAACAACCGCTCATCACGAACCCGACGCAGGTGCGCGATCTCTTCTGGGTGGGATACCAGAAGCCTGCTCTAATGATGCAGATGCTCCGCTACGAAGTGCTCGGTAAGGATCGCTTCGACGCCGCTTTCCGCGAGTACATAAGAGCCTGGGCATTCAAGCATCCGACGCCCGCCGATTTCTTTCGGATGATGCGCGATGAGTCCGGAATGGATCTCGACTGGTTCTGGCGTGGCTGGATTTACTCCACCGCTCGACTCGACCAGTCGGTCGACGCGATCACGAATCGCGCGGACCATGGGACGGACGTCCATCTCTCGAATCGCGGCACGATGGTGATGCCGGTGGAGCTGTCGCTCACCTTCGCTGATGGAACTCACACGACCGTAAAGCTACCGGTCGAGATGTGGAACCTGGGCTCGCAGTTCGTCTATCGTGTGCCGGGGACAACCGCGGTCACGCGCGCCGAGGTGGATGCGAGACACGCGCTTCCGGACACCAATCGCGCGAACAACGTCTGGCCGATCCCGGGGCCAACCGTGCCGATCCGGTCATAGATCTTGTAGTCTCGTCGCCGGCAATCAACTATAGCTTCTGATCTACCTCACCTACGGCAATGCGAACGCGAAAAACGCGCCGCCCGACGGCGCTGGCCCAGCGGCACCGGCGCGGGCTCCAGCATAGCCCCCAAACGCCGCGATCACGACAAACTGCTTGCCGTTCACCTCGTACGTGATCGGGGTTGCGTTGCCGGAGTTCACCATCACCGCCTCCCACAACAGCTTGCCAGTATCCTTGTCGAAAGCGCGCAGCTTCTTGTCGTAGTTCGTCGCACCGATGAAGACCAAGCCGCCAGCAGTAACGATTGGACCGCCATAATTCTCGGTACCCGTGTCCTTCAGACCTTGCTCGGCGAGCTCGGGATACTCACCGAGCGGAATCTTCCAGACATACTCTCCGGAATTCAAATCGATCGCATTCAATGTCCCCCAGGGCGGTGCCACCGCGGGATAGCCGTCGGGGTCCAACCACTTATGGTACCCGGTGAAGTCATATCTCAGTTCGTGGGGTGAACGTGCACCGGGCGTAGCTCCTTTCGCCTCGCCGCTCATGACGTACTGAGTGAGCTGAGCCAGCGTCTGCGGCGGAAGAGAAGAAAAGCCCGGCATGCGACCTGATCCATTCCGGATACTCTCGGCAACTTGTGCGGGCGTGCGCCGTGTCGCGATGCCGACGAGCGATGGAGACACCGAACCGCCCGACATGTTCTCCCCATGGCACGCTGCGCACTGATTGAGATACGTCTGACGGCCCAGACTTGCCGCCGGCAGCGTGCGCCGCATGCTCGACGTCCACGCGAGATCATTGGCGTTCACATATAACACGCCGGTAGTTGGATCGACGGCGGAGCCTCCCCATTCTGCCCCGCCATCAAATCCGGGGAAGAGCACCGTTTCTTTGCCGACCATGAACGGGACAAACAGCCCTTCGCTGCGGAACGTCTTGAACTGAGCGAGCGCCCACTGGTGCACCTGCGGCGTTCGAGTAGTCAGCATCTCTTCGGTCAACAACTGCCGGGCGTACGGCGCTGGCTTCAATGGAAACGGCTGGGTCCGCGCCGCGACCTCGCCCTCGACCGTGCTCGGCGGAACGCGACGGTACTCGATCGGGAAGAGCGGCGTGCCCTTGGCGCGATCGAACAGGAAGACGAAGCCCTGCTTGGTCGTCTGCGCCACCGCATCGATGCGCTTCCCGTCACGCTCGACCGTCACGAGCGTTGGGGGCGACGGGAAATCACGATCCCAGATATCGTGCTTGACGCCTTGAAAATGCCAGATGCGCTTGCCGGTTGCCGCATCAAGCGCCAGCAGCGTATTCGCGAATAGATCGTCGCCGACGCGGTTGGCGCCGTAGAAATCCGCCGCGGCTGATCCGGTGGGGACGTAAACGATCCCTCGTTTCACATCGACCACCATACCAGCCCAGTTGTTGGCCGCTCCAATGTACGTCCAGGCTTTTTTCGGCCAGGTCCCGTAGCCGTACTCGCCGGGACGCGGAATGGTGTGGAATGTCCAGCGCAGTCGTCCTGTGCGGACGTTGTAGGCGCGGATATCTCCGAACGACGCGGGCAGGCCCTCGGACGTCCGGCCACCAACGATGTACAAATCCTTGTAGACGACGCCCGGTGTGGTCAGGCTGACCGACTGCTGTTTTGGATCCCGGTCCAAATCGTAATGAAGGTCGATGCGGCCGCCACGCCCGAAATCGGCGAAGGGTTTGCCACTGACGGCGTCAACCGCGTAGATGTACCGACCAAACGCAGCCAACAGCCGTTGCTCTTTCCCGTCTGTCCAGTAAGTGATGCCGCGAACGGACGTTCGCTCCCCCGAATTCCAGGACCACTTCAATTTCCCCGTCGCGCCGTCGAGCGCCACAACGCCACTCGCGGGCGTAACGCTATACAGAATGCCGTTGACGACGATCGGTTGTGCCTGAAAGCGTCCGTTCGGCGCGCTATCGGTCGGTGCAAATTGCCAGGCCATTTGCAGCCGACCGACATTGGTGCGATCGATTTGCGTTAGCGATGAGTAGCGCGTTCCTTCGGGGTTGCCACCGTACGCGGGCCAATCACTGCGCGCGCCGCCGTTCTCCTGCGCACCCAGAACGGTGCCGAGGAAGAGGAGAATAAGCGAGACGGCGGCGCTGCCTCTACACAAGCGCTACTTACCGGGCCCGAGCTTGATCTCGAACGGTCCTTCTCCGTGCAGCTGGACTACCGTCACGCCCTGAGCGCCGCCATAATGCGCGTGCTCCGCAGGGAGATAAAGGAAGTCGCCCGGCGCGTAATTGCGCAGTGTGCTCCAGTCAGCGGTGTTGCCCATCGCCAGCTGAAACGTTCCCGACACCACCGTCAGGTGCTCGCCCTTCGGATGCCAATGCACGGGGAATCGATAACCGGCGGGAAATTGCAGGCGCAGCGTGTAATCGCCGGTCCCCGCCGGATTCCCGTGCAGCACCGCGATCTTCGCACCGGGATCGAAGCCCGGGACCGACAGGTCGCTCCACGTCACGCCGGTGCCTGTCGTGATCTGCATGTCGGCGGCATCCATCGGCGCCGCATTGGCGGCTGGCAGCGGCATAGTGGTCACCGGCGCATCCAGTGCAATACGCCACTTACCATCGATCTTGTGCCAGATGGTGACGTAGTTGCCGGCATCGTGCCCTTTCCCATTCGGTGTGTCGAACGACTCGGTATACGTGCCGTATTCCGTCGCCACGGTCGGGCTCGCGACCTCGATCTTCGTCGGAGTCCAGTGCAGATCGAGGCCCGGCGTCTTCAACCCCTCGTCCCAAGCCCCACGAATTGCCGCCGTGCCAGTGGCCACTGGATTGTGCGACATCATCACTATCGCATCGGGAGCGTGAAGAGCGACGATCCGGTCGAGGTTTCGCTCGGCGATATCTCGTTGCCACTGGTAGGTGAGCGCCCGTATCGCCTGCTCGTCTTTCGACTGGCTCGACGCCGTGGGTGCGATCACCGCGATCCCAATTGCGGTGATCGCTGTTAGCGCCGCGATTCTTTGCGTGGACCTCATCTCGCCTCCTCCGTTGCTGGAACTACCTGGGTGGGAAGGAATTAAAGCAAGTGATTCACTGTCACCTTAGATGTCAGCGGATGCTCCGTCAAAACTGAGGACATCACTCATCTGGTCAGTGACCAGGTGAGAGTCACGGCTTTGCGCTGCGGAACGATCGACGTCGGCAGGAAAACTCTCTCGAGCACGTTGCCAGGGTGACCCCGGTTGTAACGGTCGAATAACACCGCCGAGTATGTGCCGAGCCCGGCGGCGCCGACGACATCGCTTGCCCAGTGCTTGTTCTTGTACATGCGGGAGAGGCCAACGAGTGTCGCCGCGGTATAGCCAATTGGCGTCACGTACCTGGCAGCGCCTGGCCACGAACGACCAACTTCGCGACTTGCTGCCGTAGCGGCGGCGAATGCAACCGTCACGTGAGCGGAAGGCAGGGAAGTGTAGTCAGCGTTCGAGAATCCCTTTCCAAAACGGAAGTCGTGAGCGTCGTTGATGTCTCGCTGTGGACGAGAGCGACCGATTGTCATTTGCAGTCCTTCCGCGAGCACGCCACCCAGAACAATGGCTTCGCCTGTGTGCATTCCGAGTGCAGCGACTGGACGAGAGCGTTGCTCGAGCCCGAGAAAATACGCTCCCGCGCTGATCATGGCCGAGCCCGGAAATCCGAGATTGCTGAACACATTGCTCGTACCCTTGAGGAACGTGTTCGACCGCACCGAGGGGCGCTGCAAGCTACGGGCGATCGACTCATCGACCGACATCGTTGCGGCGGCAACTGCCACGACCCCGATTGCAACGACCGCGTCGTGGGCACGAAAGATCGATACGCGAGTGGAATCGACTTCTGGCCGGCTCTGAGCAGATAAGGAGCAGGCACAAAAGGCAGGAAGAAGAACGGTTGAGAAGATTCGGGCCATGGGGGGGGCTCAGCGGACTTGAAGCTTTGACACCGGATGGATTTCGGCCCAGCCGTTGTGCGAATCGATGACATAGGTGCCGGTTGCCCTGACGTGTGCGCCTACCGCGGGTATGGGTATGGGATTCGTGTAGCCGGCGCAGGCTGATTTTGCTTTCTTCATTGTAGTGGGATTGGCACACACGATCTCGAGTACGATGTCCCCGCCCTTTTTCTTATCATTCCTCTTGTTGACCAATGTGTCCTGCCCCGGATCGAGCCTGAGCAGAAAATGCTGATCGCCGTCGGCGTCAGCATCGGATTCGTCAATTATTCCCGCAACGCTTACACAGGGTGCAAGCTGCTGTAGTCGTGTGGGGTTGTACACGTGATCCCACAGGGAAGCATCGCAGCCAGTGGCTGCAGATTGTGATAGCTCGGCTTTCTTCCCTTGTGTGACGCTTTGGGTGTTCGATTTCTCGCCCGAGCAGGCACAAAAAACCGAAAGAACAACTATCGAGACGAGGCGGCGTGCAGGCGCGCTCTGCTGCATGAAACTCTCCGATGGAGGCTATCGTATATATACTATTCCCTCTATGCGCGTTGCCTCCCTTCTCGCCGCCGGGTTGCTCGGGGTCGGATGTGTTCCGTCTCCAGCGATCTCACCGCTCCCGAAGTATGGAGCAAATGCCCTGTACATGCCGCGCGCTGTCCAACAGGCGTACCGGAAGGGAACGAGATCTCCCGATGGCAGGCCCGGCAGCGCCTACTGGCAGAATCGCGGACGCTACAACATCGCGATCACTGCCTTGCCCCCCGACAGAACCGTTCGAGGCACCGAGCAGATCACCTACATGAATAACAGCCCGGACACGCTCCGCAATCCGGTGATCAAGCTGTTACTCAACATCCATAAGCCGGGCGCACCTCGCGGCAGCGGCGCGCCCGAGGATTACCTCACTTCCGGCGTGCACATCGATTCGCTGGTGGTGAATGGGCAGGTCACACCCTGGCCGGGCGACGATAATACTTTCACCTGGGAGCGGCTCAAGCTGGCCGCGCCTCTTTTGCCACACGATTCGGTGCACCTCTCGTTCAAGTGGCACTACGAGATCTCGAAAGAAAGCGGGCGCGAAGGGATGATCGATTCCACGACCTGGTTCCTGGCGTACTTCTACCCGCGGGTCGCCGTGTATGACGACTACAACGGGTGGGACACGATGAACTTCACCGACGTGCAGGAGTTCTACAGCGACTTCAACGACTACGATGTCTCGATCACCGTGCCCGCCAACTACGTCGTGTGGGGAACCGGTACACTGCTCAATCCCGCGGAGGTGCTGCAACCGGTACCTCTCCAGCGGTTCACGCAATCGCTGAGCTCAAACCAGACCATCAACGTCGCGTCGAAAGCGGAGATGGCAGCGAAGGTGGTGACCGCGCAGTCGGCGACGAATACCTGGCGCTTCCGGGCCGCCAACATTCCAGACATGACCTTCAATCTCAGCAACCATTACGTGTGGGACGCGGCCAGCGTCGTCGTCGACGAATCCACGCACCGCCGAGCGAGCGTGCAGGCGGCGTACAACGATACGGCTGCCGACTTCCATCATATGGTACAGTTCGCCCGGCACTCGGTCGACTGGCTCTCGCACAACTGGCCGGGCGTTCCATATCCGTACGAGAAGACCACTGTCGTCGAAGGTTTTGCCGGCATGGAGTACCCGATGATGGTCAACGACGAGAGTTATGCCGACACGATCTTCTCGCGTTTTGTGGTCGAACACGAGATCGCGCACACGTATTTCCCCTTCTACATGGGAATCAACGAGAGTCGCTACGCGATGATGGACGAGGGCTGGGCCACGACCTTCGAGTACCTGATCGGCTCGGCCGATCTGGGGAAGGACAAGGCGAGCGGTTTCTTTGAGCAATTCCGGGTGAATCGTTGGATCAATGATCCGTCCCCGCTCGAGGACCTGCCCATCATCACGCCGGCCGACGGCTTGAGCCCCAACGCTTACGGAGACAACGCGTACGGCAAGGCTGCGCTCGGCTACCTCGCGCTCAAGGATCTATTGGGTGATGCCGCGTTCGGGAAAGCGTTGCACGCCTTCATGGATCGGTGGCATGGGAAGCACCCAATTCCCTGGGATTTCTTCAACACCGTCAATGACGTGACTGGTCGAAATCTGGATTGGTTCTGGAATAGCTGGTACTTCAGCAATGTCTACATCGACCTCGCCGTTGGTGGTGCCGAGAAAACAGGGAACGGATACACGGTCGTCATCGACAACATCGGCGGCATGCCCGCGCCGGTGGATCTGGAGGCGCACTACGGCGACGGGAGCAGCGAAGTCATCCACGAAACGCCTGCTATATGGGAGACCAATCAGCGGAGGGCGACCGTCACGATCGCGACTAAAAAGTCAATTCAGTCGCTCACGCTCAACGGCGGGATTTGGATGGACGCCGACTCGACCAACAACCGCTGGTCACAGCGATAGCGGGGCCCTGACGCGGCTGTTGGTCGTAATTCATCGATTTCTTCGATGGACGCGCGTGGCTCAACCGCGCTCCGACTCTGATCCACCTCACCTACATTCTGCCCCGCCATCAAACCCGGGGAAGATCGCGGCTTCCTTGGAGGCATGTCGATGACAAGCAATCGGTATTGCGCCACCTGCTATCGCGACTTACGCTTCGATGGTTCGCCTGCGTGGCCGCGCAGCGGAAACGGGAGACGTTAGGCGAACAACATCACTCACCAGGAAATGAGCAAATGACCAAGAGGGCCATCTGGTCGGGGCTGGCACTAATCATTGCCGGCGGCATATTCCTCGCGGCGACGAACGGTGCGGGACGGTCAAGCAAGCTCGGGCTCATCGTCGGTGGAGCGTGCATCGTCTTGGGCCTTGTGCGAATTCTGTGGCCTCGCAGCGAGGCGCCGCCACCGGTCTAACGAGAGCTGATCCTCGCGGAGATTGTGCTCGATTACACCTAGTCCTTCCGGTTCCGTATCTCCGCCAGCTTCGCCTGCTGCGCCGCCGTGAGCGTGTTCTTGATGCGCACCATCAGCGAGATCTGCGCCTTCTTGACCTTGCGCCGCTCCGACGCGGTTTGTAGCACCTCCTCGGCGTCGTCGCGATCGCGTCCACAACAGGCCATCGCCCAGCCGATGCAGTCGGCGTGTGGCGTGAGCCCAGATGTCATATGACAGCGGACGGTGGTTGCCGGTGGACGATTGTGACCTTAGCGTTCGGGTATGATGCGGATCACCGTAGTCCTGTCAATCTTCACGGTTCTCGCGTGCTCAGCCGCGACCTCGACGCCCATCACCGAAGTTGTCGGGACATGGGGCGGTGACAATGCCGGGTTGATTGTGAGTGACACCGATGTACACGTCCATATCGGATGCACACTCGGCGATGCCCTCGGCCCAATTCGCCCCGACGCGAATGGCCGATTCGAAGCCAACGGGACCTACAACGTCGACGCGTATCCAGTCGATCGCGGGATCGTCCATCCGGCCCAGTTCACGGGACAGATCATCGGACTGACGATGACGCTGACCGTCTCGCTCACCGATACCGCGCGGGTGTTAGGCCCGGTTACCCTGATTTATGGGAAGGAGCCGAAAATGGGGGTGTGTCCCATATGCAGGGTGCCCAAGGGAATGCGAAATCGCACGGTCACGGGTTCGGGCAAGGGGTGAGTTCGAGGGGGCCCTCAAGCGTCGAACATGCTCGCGATCTCGCTCGAGCTGATCGGCTCGTCCACGAATCCGAACGTGCCGTGCTCGCGCATCTCGCGCGCCGCGCGGAGGAACGCGGCGAGCGCGACGCGTGACAACGCTCCGCCGACACTCACGCGCTTGACGCCGATCGCCGATAGCTCGGCGAGGTCGAAGTGCGCACCTTGAAGTCCGGCGAGGACGTTGACCGGACGGTCCACCGAGCGCACGAGCGCCGCAATGTCGTCCATCTTCACCAGGCCCGGCGCGTAAAGCACGTCGGCTCCGGCCGCCTGGTATGCCTCGAGCCGCGCGATGGTGTCGTCGAGGTCGGGGCGGCCATGGAGGAAATTCTCCGAGCGCGCCGTGAGCGTGAATGGAAACGAGAGACCGCGTGCCGCCTCCACCGCCGCGTGGATTCGCTCGACCGAATGTTCGAATGCATAGATCGGATCGTCGTCGTGATTGGTGCTGTCTTCGATGGAGCAGCCGGCGAGCCCGGCGGCGGCCGCCATCCGGACGGTGTCGGCGACGGTCTCCGGATCATCTCCAAATCCGTTCTCGAGGTCGGCGCTCACCGGAAGATCGGTGGCCCCCGCCAACGCGGCGGCATGGGCCATCATCTCATCGCGCGACACGCCGTGGTCCCGTCGGCCGATGGAGAATGCGTAGCCGACGCTGGTGGTCGCCAGCGCCTCGAATCCCATGCGCGCCAGGAGGCGCGCCGAGCCGACATCCCAGGGGTTCGGAATGATGAAGGCTCCATCGCGCTGGTGAAGCGCGCGAAACGCGACGGCCTTGTCGGCTTGTGCTTTCGGCTTCTCGTATAGAGAGCGAATCACGTTTTGGGTGCGGGGTAGATGAGCTGTCCTTTCCTTACTTTCAAGAATGGAGTCAAGCGATGCTTCGCGGGAGACGCGCGGCTAATGATATCCCGTACGAGCCATCCCTTCTTGGCAAGTGCATCAGCAATGAGTGAACGATGGCAGCGCCATGGCACGGCTTCAGCGCACATGATGGCAGTTTCTCTCAAACTGGCAATCTTTGTAAGCGCTTCCAGGCCCTCGGAGAATTCCGGAGTCGCCATGTAATCCGCGAATCCCCTGAATGAGGCATTGCGCCAACCAAGGTTCATAGAATCCTTTTTTGAATGACGCAGGCCGCCAAGTTTTTTCAAATGCTTATACCGAATACTGTTCTGTTTTAAGGATTGTTTTAGAGAATCCCCGTTGAATTGTGGATTATGGCGGGACATGGGTATTGATCTAACATCAATCACTTCCTTGACACCATTCATTTGTAGCAGCTCGACGAATTCATCAATTCGTCTCGTAGAATGGCCGATAGTAAAAATGGAAGATTGTTTCATAGTGTTTATGGTTCTCGAGGATATTAGTTGGCTTTCTCCGGCGTCGCCTCCGCGTCGCGCCGCGCCGCGCAGTTCACGGACGAGCCAGCGCGGCTGAGCGCCGGGCCGGTTCACAGGTTAGCGTTCAATAGAACGCGATAGACTATATCGGCTCGTCCAGCGAGCCGCGGATGCGTGATGATGCACAAACGTCAAGCGAGAGAAATCATGACGGATGCAAAGCGTCCCGAGCTGATGGAGTGGGCCGAATACTACTGACCGTGGTGCTATATCGCGGCCGTGCGCCTGCATCGGATCGGAAAGGAGTACGAAGAACGGGTGACTCTACGAACGCGGTCCTTCCCGCTGGAGCTGTTGCGCCCCGGTGGCCCGCCGCGGCCGCTGCTCGAGCAGGAGTGGTGGTTGGCCGCCATCCAGGAGCCGGCAGCTGTGTTCGCGCCATATCCCGAGGACGACTGGCCAACGACGACGCTGCCCGCGTTCGACGCGGGCTGGGCGGCGTCGCGTCAGGGTCACGCGGTCGGCCTGGACTATGATCTTCGCGTGCGTCGCGCGTTCTTCGGGGAGGGAAAGAATATCGGCCGCCCCGAGGTACTGCTCGACATCGCGCGCGAGGCTGCACTCGATATGCCGCGGTTCGAACGGGATGTCGCGAGTCCGGAGGCACGCGCGGCGGTGCTAGAGGAGAGTCGGATCGGCCGCGAGCAATTCCAGGTACGCGGCACGCCGACGCTTACTTTGGCCGACGGTACCCACCTTCATTTGCCCATCGTCTATCCGCGTATTCGAGCCCACCGCATCGTGGGAATGGCGCCGCTCGAGTGCGTCGGCGAGGCGTGCTCGGACGCCGTGCGAGCGCTTTTCGAGCGCGCGCTCGGGGGCCAGGGAATGTGACATCCATCACGCACGCGCCGTATCGATTGGTCGAGACTTCAGCGCACCACGGCGCGATTGGAGAGAGGGAATGACTCGCATTTCGTACAAGGAAATCGCCCCCGGCGCATACCAGGCCATGCTGGGTCTCGAGCGCTACGTCGGGGAGTCAGGGCTGGAACACTCGCTGTTGGAACTCGTGCGGACGCGTGCGTCGCAGCTCAACGGCTGCGCATTCTGTCTGGACATGCACAGCAAGGACGCCATCGCCGCCGGCGAGACGCCGCAGCGGCTGCTCGTGCTTTCCGCCTGGCGGGACGCCCTGCTCTACACCGAGCGCGAGCGCGCCGCGCTCGCCTGGACCGAGGCCGTCACTGAACTCGGCCCGAGCGGTGTCCCGGACGAGCTATATCGCACTACGCGTCAGCAGTTTGACGAGCGCCAGCTCGTGGACCTGACGATGGCGATCGTCGCCATTAACGGCTGGAACCGTCTGGCAATCGCGTTCCACTCTCCCGAAGCCGGCAGTCATGTTTCCATCGCTCGGAAACACCAACAGGAATAGGAGGCAGCATGCAGAGCACCAGCCAGATCGACATCGTCTCGACCGTCAACGAGCTCGTTGCGCGGTATCCCGCGACGATCGACGTGTTCAACCGCTTCGGCATCGATAGCTGTTGCGGTGGCGCCGTGCCGATCGCGGACGCCGCACGGCGCGACGGCGCCGACTTCGATGCGCTGCTCGCCGCGCTTCGAGCGGCGGTTGAACATCGATGAACGTGTATCACACGCCCGATTTGGCCGCCGCCGCCATAACGGCCAACGCGGCCCGGCCGGCTACCGCACTCATCCACGACTCGGCCGACGCCCGCGTCGTAGTGTTTCGGATTGAGCCGGGGCAGCAGGTTCCCATACACACGAGTGTGTCGACCGTGCTGCTGATCGCCATCTCGGGCGCCGGCGTCGTGGCCGGCGCAACGGGCGATCGCGACGTGCGCGCTGGTGACATCATCGCATATGATGTCAATGAGCCGCATGGCATGCGGGCGAACAAGGAGCCGCTCGTCATCGCGGCGGTGATCGCACCGCGCCCGACGGCACACTGATGGCGCCGGGTAGGCCGCGATTCGTCTTATTTCATGACCGTTGACGACTGCAGTCAATTGCGCAGAGCGACATCAACGGTGTACCCGTCCTTCGCCAGCAGCATCCGCAACAGCTCCACCGCGCTCTCGTTGGCGTGAGCGATCAGAGCGAGCTGTCCACCCGCCGCCGTAAGCTGCGCTCTCGCCTGACGTTGAATGGCATCCCTGTCTTCGCGCGTAAACGGGTTCCACAGTCCGCCGCGCTCGTCGTAGGTCTGCATGTCGCGAATCTCCACCGCGATGAGCTTCGCCGGAGGGATGCGAATGGTGATCTTCTTTCTCTCGTGATCGATCACGACGTCGGGGTTGTCGCGCAGGTCGATCCCTGCCAGCAGGCGTCCCGTGACTACTACCAGAGAACGCTTGGTCGAGCCGTACCAGGTATTCTCGTAGACGATGACGTCGCGAACGGTCGCTTCGCTCGAGACGAGTTTCGCTACCGCTTTGATCTGATCGACGACGACATCGTGGGTGATGTTCGTCTCATTGCGGCCGAGCAGCGCGCCGGGCATAAACCGGCTCGCGCAATAGCCGAAGCCGAGGAGGATGAGCAAAGCAGCGGCGACGAGCAGTATGCCCGGGCCGACTCTTCGGTCCCTCGGCTCCGTTGGCAACGGCGGAACCTCACCAGTTCTCTCCAGTATCGATCCTCCGGTTCCGGATAATGCTACGGGCTCCCGAGAGCGCCCAGCAAGACCCACCTCGAGCCGGCGGCCTTCATAACTGAGAGCTAACTAATGAGAGCGCATCTGACTCGTCGGAGTGGCGTCGTTCAAGTGCTTCCACTCGATCAGCGCCATCCGCGCCACCATCTTCTCGAACTCTTCCTCCGGCATGTCCGCGCAGGTCGGACGCAGTCGCTCCGCGATGTCGCGCCGGATGGCTTCGAGTTTGGTGTTGTGTGGGGATTGCATTTGCGTCGCTCGTCGAGTTGTTCAGTCAGGGGTCTCAGGGCAGCGCTCTTGACCGGCTGATACACCGTTCGCTGGAAATGAGCCGCCGATCGCGATCAAGCTGGCTGTTGAGCCGGCAGAACCTACGCGAAGTTCCCCTATTGACGGTGTGTAACCTATAGGTTACTATGGTGCGTGTCACCTATAGGTTACTTCGCCCTCAACGTACCAAATCTTGGGAATTCGGAGAGCAAACAATGCAGTCTAAATCACCAGTTGAAATTGCGGACATCTACTCGCGTAAGCGCGCCATCATTGTCGCCGCCGCCGCGATCGTATTTCTTGTCGGTCAGCTCATAGTGCGCCCTTTCACTGACGGGTGGCCGGGCTCGCATCACAACCCGAGAAGCGTTCTGTGGGCGATCAATGCCATACTGCTCCTGGCGTGTCTCGCAACAGGAGGCGGGCTTCTCAACAGCCGACAGATTTTCCGTCTCGTGAACGACGAAGTCGCGCGTGCCAACTACAGGACGGCGGTCGCTGCCGGCTTCTGGGTCGCAATGATAACGGCGCTCGGCCTCTACTTTCTGCCGAGCTTTGAAAAGTTTGCCGCGGGTGGGGCCATCTACATCATCGTGACGGTGAGCATCGTCGTCTCACTCCTGGCATTTTCCTACCTCGAGCTCCGCGCCCACCGCGATGCGTGAACGTCTCCACAATCGCATTCGTGAGGAGCGAGCGCGCCTGAAACTGACTCAGGCCGACCTGGCTACTATAGTCGACGTATCGCGAAAGACGATCAACACCGTCGAGAATGGAGTGTTCATTCCGTCGACGATCCTCGCGCTGCGCCTCGCTCGAGCTCTAGGGAAGTCGGTTGAATCACTCTTTCAGCTCGTTCCGTAAGCAAGATTGATCCGTGTTCATCCCCTTTTCGTATCTTTCACTGCCACCCATCAGCAACCAGAAATTGCAGAGGCATACATGACAACAAATTTCATTGGTCCTCGCTGGGCACTCGCTCTCGCGATCGCATTCAGCGCCCCTCAAGCACTCCCGGCGCAGAATGGCAAGCTCCCGCCGATCATCGATCGCGAGCTGTTCTTCGGCAATCCGGAGATCTCGGGCGCGCAGATCTCGCCCGACGGCCGCTACATCTCCTTCCTCAAGCCCTACAAGGACACGCGCAACATCTGGGTCAAGCGCACCGGCGATCCGTACTCCGCCGCCAAGCTCATCACCAACGACACGAAGCGTCCGGTCCCCGGGTATTTCTGGAGCCGAGATGGGAAGTACATCCTCTTCGTCCAGGACCAGCTCGGCGACGAGAACTACAACGTCTACGCGGTCGATCCCGCATCTTCTCCCGCTGCCGGTCAGGAGGTTCCCGCGGCGCGGAATCTCACCGCCGCCAAGAGCGTTCGCGCGGTCCTCTACTCCGTGCCGAAGAAAGACCCCGACATCATGTACGTCGGCATCAACGATCGCGACAAGGCGTGGCACGATCTCTATCGCGTCCGCATCTCGACCGGTGAGCGCACTCTCATGCGCCAGAACACCGAGCGCATCACCGGGTGGGTCTTCGACAACGCCGGCGCCCTTCGTCTTGCCGTTCGCTCCACCGACAAGGGCGACACCGACATTCTGCGGGTTGATCCGACGGGCTTCACGCAGATTTATTCCTGCACTGTCTTCGAGACCTGCGGTCCTGATCGCTTCAGCAAGGACAACAGCAAGGTCTACATGGAGACGAACAAGGGCAGTCCCGACCTGACGCGCCTCGTGTTGTTCGATCCCTCGACACAGACGGAGCAGCTCGTCGAGTCTGATCCGCTCAATCGCGTCGACTTCGGCAGCGCCACCTTCTCCGACGTCACCGACGAGCTGGTCGCGACGTCTTACACGGACGAGCGCACCCGCATCTACTGGAAGGACAAGGAGTGGGAGAAGGACTACAAGCTTCTCCAGAGCAAGCTTCCGGGCAAGGAGATCACGCCTACTTCAACGACCAACGACGAGCGCGTATGGATGGTGGTCGCGTCCAGCGACAGGGAGCCGGGCGAGAGGTATCTGTTCGACCGCAACACCAAGGATCTCAAGTTTCAGTACCGCGCGTTTGAGAAGCTGCCGCGCGAATCGCTGGCCCCGAAAAAATCCATCAGCTACAAGGCGTCCGATGGACTCGTGATTCCGGCGTACCTCACGCTTCCGGTGGGCGTCGCGTCCAAGAATCTTCCGCTCGTGGTCTACCCACACGGTGGACCGTGGGCCCGCGACGCCTGGGGCTACGATCCGATCTCTCAGTTCCTCGCCAACCGCGGCTACGCCGTCCTTCAGCCTAACTTCAGAAGCTCCACCGGGTACGGCAAGAAATTCCTCAATGCCGGCAACAACGAGTGGGGACAAATGATGCAGGAGGATCTCACCGCCGGCGTCCGTTACCTCGTCTCGCAGGGAACGGTCGATCCGAAACGGGTCGGGATCATGGGCGGATCATACGGCGGCTACGCCACGCTCGCGGGCCTCGCCTTCACGCCGGACGTGTACGCAGCCGGCGTATCTATAGTAGGTCCCTCCAATCTCGTCACGCTGCTCCAATCGATTCCGCCGTACTGGGAATCGATCAGAACTATCTTCTACGAGCGGATGGGAAATCCGACTACCGCGGCCGGCCGCGCGCAGCTCGAGAGGCAGTCGCCGCTCAACTCCGCCGGGAAGATCAAGGCGCCGCTCATGGTCGTTCAGGGCGCCAATGATCCCCGAGTGAACAGAGCGGAGAGCGAGCAGATCGTGATCGCGCTGCGTGATCGTGGGTTCCCGGTGGAGTACATCCTCGCCCCCGACGAGGGCCATGGCTTTGCTCGGCCCATCAACAACCTCGTGCTGTTTACGTCGGCCGAGAAATTCCTGGCGAAGCATTTGGGCGGGCGGTACGAGCAGAGCATGACTCCGGCGATCACAGCGCGCATGGCCGAGCTGACGGTCGATCCCAAGACCGTAGTGCTGGCGAAGAAAGTGGAAGTTTCGTCGAGCGCGCCCAAGCCGACGGCGGGGCTCGTGCCCGGCACCGCGACGTACAAGGGCACGCTTGCCGTACAGGGTCAGACGATTCCGATGGATCTCACGCGCACCGTGAAGGATACGGCCGGCACGTGGGTCGTGACCGAGGCAACCGCGATGCAGATGATGACTGTCAACGATGAAGCGACCATCGACAAGGGAACGCTACTGCTGCGGAAGCGCGTGGTTCACCAGGGACCCGCTACGATCGAGGTCGCGTTCGCCGACAACAAGGCGACGGGCAAGATGACGATGAACGGGCAGGAGCGGCCGATCGCCGCGGATCTGGGCGGCGCTCTATTCGCCGACGGACCGGGAGCAAACGATGTGGTCGCGGCGCTGCCACTGGCCGAGGGCTACACGACGAGCTACCGCAACTTCGACTTGATGGCGCAGAAGGTTAAGCCGCGCCAGCTCAAGGTCACCGGCAGCGAGAAGGTGACTGTGCCAGCGGGTTCCTTTGATGCGTGGAAGGTCGAGATCACGCCGGCGGATGGCGGTTCCGGTGAGAGCACGACGCTCTGGGTGGACAAGGCATCGCGCCAGGTCGTCAAGATGTCGACGGTCATTCCTGCAATGAATGGGGCAATCGCTACTGCGGAACTTGTAAAGTAAGGATCGCGGGTTTTCCTCGAGCGCGTCGAATAGTGACAGTTCACTTCGCGGGCGGGTCGTGAACTCACGATTATTTCTTGGACTGCTTGTTAATCACGACGACCAGCAGGACCACCACGAGTACGCCGATCACCGTCCAAATCCACATCCATCCGCCCATCCATCCGCCTGAATAGTTCATCATGAAGCTCCTTCGTCGCGCTGCGACGTGTGTTAAACGGGTCCTCGTATGTATATCTGGGTCAGAATCCCCACTGCCAGGCAACATGCAGCATATAACTCCGCTTCAACTGCGGACCGTCCAAAGATTGCATGACTGGAACATCGCCCTGAAGGAGAAACTGCTGACCATTGAGGAACCCGTTCTCAGGCTGAAACGTAACTCCCAACAAGGCACTGAGACGCTTCCCACCCTGTAGGTTCGGATCCTTTGTAGGCTCTTCGGTAGGATCGAGCAGAGAGTCCGAGCCATGGATATTTTGCCACAACTCACCGCTCGTGCCTGCTGACAGGCTCACGGAACTTGCCAACTGTCGCACCACCCAGATTCCCGGTTCGTACCGGTTCCCCAGCCTGTATCCGTGCTGGTTCCTGCCAAGCCGCACCGTTGAACTAAACTCTGCTCCCCAGCTCCATGGCATTGACTGGCCGAGATAGGTGAAGCCTGGCAGCAACGAGTATGTTCCCGACCCGCTTTGCATCGGATATTCCGTTCGCACTCCTTCCGCATCGCGCTGGTTGACAGAGCCCGTGGGAAGGCCGACCCCGAAGTTCGCCAAAATCCTGTGGCGAAGCTCCTTCGCTGCGCGCAGGGAATACAGGCCGCGCAATTCGACGTCACCGATCCCTTTGCTTCGCTCAGTAGATCGCGTGCCATCGCGGTGGAGCTCGCCCATCGACATCTCAACGTACGGGAGCATCGCCATAAGAGTGGAAGTGGCGGTCGGGGCGTACATGATCATCCCCATGTGCGCGTGCATCGTCATGTCGGTCGGCGTCGTCGCGAATCGGGTAAGAACATTCGCCTCACTGATGCCATTGGTTCCGTCGAGGATGCCGTCCAGCTTTTCAAACATGTACTGATAGCCGACCATCCATTGTTCTGCCCGCCCGATCATGATCCCGAAGGGGAGAGGAGCGCGCATCATGTCTCTCATGTCCGGACGCCGCGAAGGGGCGCCGGCTTTCTTCATGCCGGTCATCGAGGTGTCTCCGGCTTGAGCGGTCAACACACCGGGACAGGCGCTTGCGAAAATCGCGACCATCGCCAACGCGAACGCCACGCCCGGGCCGCGCAATGTCTTGTAGACTGCTTTAATTGTCAGGAGAGGTACGGTCATGCGCCATGTCGGAGAAGATGCGTTTTGACAAAGGCATAAAGCGTGCACCGCGATCTCGCGACATTCTCTCTATGGCAATCCCAATGAATCGTTTGCGCTGGTATGCGATCGCGCTGCCATTCGTCTTCGCTGCGGCAGCTCCGCGGCCCGGCGTCGCACAAGGGCGTCGGCCGATCACCGAGACGGACCTCTTCAAATTCGTGTGGGCCGCCGATCCGCGGATCTCGCCGAACGGATCGCAGGTTGCTTTCGTGCTCGTGAACGTGAACGAGGACAAGGACCGGTACGAGACACAGATATACGTCGTTCCGTCGGACGGGAGCGCGCCTCCACGTCCGCTGACATCCGGCCGCAACGACAGGTCGCCCCGCTGGTCGCCCAACGGGCGGGAGATCGCATTCGTCCGCACGCCCGAGCCGGTGGATGGAAAGCCGAAACCGGCGCAGATCTACCTCATCTCGATGGACGGCGGCGAGGCGCGCTCTCTCACCGACGCTCCGAAGGGCGCTTCTTCTCCAGTGTGGTCGCCTGACGGACGCGCGATTGCTTTCGTCTCCACTCCGGATTCGTCGTCGGCGCAGGCGAAGGCCGATTCAGCGAATAAACCACTGGACTCAACGCGCAAGAAACATATAACCGACGTCCGCGTCATCACGCGCGCGCAGTACCGCTGGAATGGCGGCGGCTACACCGATCCGACAGCGCACAGCCATATCTGGACCGTGCCCGCATCATTTACTGTCACGGGTGGTCTCCCGACTACCAGGCAGATCACCTTCGGCGAGTTCGACGAAGGAGAGCCGGTGTGGTCGCCAGATGCCTCGCGTCTCTACTTCACGTCGAACCGGCGGCTCGAGCCTTATTACGAATCCAGGGGCGATGAGCTGTACTCGGTTCCGGCGAATGGCGGTGCGAGCGTGAAGGTCGCGAGCATTGACGGTCAAATCGGCACCATCGCTCCGTCGCCGGACGGCAAACGAATCGCGTTCACCGGAGCAGCGAACGCCAAGCCGCTGCGCTTTTACGATCAGGCCGATCTTTTCGTGATGGATGCGACTCCGGGTTCTCAGCCGCGCAACCTGACCGCGAGCTACGACTTCGATGTCGAGGGCGGACTCACCGGGGATCAGCATCCGCCGCGCGCGGAGGCGGGCGGCGGTATCCTATGGAACCGAGATGGTAAGAGTGTTGTGCTGGTGACGACTGAGAATGGCCGCGCGAATCTCAAACGCTTCTCCACCAGCGACGGGAAGGTCGACTCGGTAACCACCGGCGACCACGATGTGGTTGCCTACAGTGCCAGCGCCGATGGATCGAGGGTCGTCACGCTCATCTCGACGCCCACGAACATCGGCGATCTATACGTCGTGGATGCCAGCACTGCTCGGCCGGCGCCGAGGCAGATCACACACGTGAACGATGGGCTCTTCAGCACGCTCGATCTGAGCGCGCCGGAGGAATTCTGGTACAAGAGCTTCGACGGGCGGCGCATCCAGGGCTGGATTCTCAAGCCTCCGCACTTCGACGCGTCAAAGAAGTATCCGCTCATTCTCGAGATCCATGGCGGCCCGAACGCTGCTTACGGCCACACGTTCACGCACGAGTTCCTCTGGATGGCGGCCAAGGGTTACGTCGTGCTCTACACCAACCCGCGCGGCAGCACTTCGTATGGGCAGGACTTCGCCAACATCATCCAGTTTCATTATCCGGGGGACGACTACAAGGATCTGATGGCGGGCGTCGATGAGGTGCTCAAGCGTGGGTACGTCGAGCCGACCCGCATGGGAGTGACGGGTGGAAGCGGCGGCGGCGTGCTGACCAACTGGACGATCACGCAAACTCACCGCTTCGCCGCGGCCGTTTCGCAGCGATCAATTGCCGACTGGTCGGGCTTCTGGTATACGGCGGACTTCACGCTGTTCAATCCAACATGGTTCCGCGCTGCGCCGTGGGAAGCTCCCAAGGATTTCGCCGAGGTCTCGCCGATCACGTACGTCGCGAACGTGACGACTCCGCTGATGCTGATCGAGGGGGAGGCGGACATGAGGACCCCTCCCGCCGACGGCGGCGAGCAGATGTTCCGCGCGCTCAAGTATCTGCATAAGCCGACGGTGATGGTGCGGTTCCCGGACGAGACGCACGAGCTCTCGCGCTCGGGGAAACCGTGGCACCGCGTCGAGCGGCTCCGGCACATCGTGGGCTGGTTCGATAGGTACCTCCAGCACATCTCATCTTCTGCTTATGATGTGCGCTAACTAGTGCATCGCATACCGAAGCAGGGAGCCGTAAGCCAACGACCGTTTCAAATCTTCAGCTAAGTGATCGTCAACACACCCGTCGTCGCGTCGTAGCTCGTGGTGAACGCCGCGAGATTCGACGTCCGCTGCCCGCCGATCCAAGTGCCGGTCGAAGCGAACTGGGCTCCGTGACAGGGACACTGGAAGGACGAGCGATAGATCCCGACCGTGCACCCGAAATGGGGACAGATGAGAGAGAGCGCTGCAAATGTGCTGGCGCCGGTGCGCACTACAGCAACTGGAGTACCGCCGGTGTCGACGCGTGCTATTCCTCCGACGTTCGCCAGTGCGGGGAACTTTGATATCTGCACCGAGAGAGAGACCGGTCCAGTGACGCCCGTTGCGCCCGTTGCGCCGCCGCATGCAGCCACGAGCAGCGCCGCCACCGCCGACGCGGCGGAAGCTGTGATGAATTCACGCCGGCTCGTACCGGCTTTCTCCGCGCAATGAGCGCAGCCGCGGGCATTGACCTCAATGCGTTCCATTTGTCTCTCCTCTTCGATCGAGTCGCTCAAACCGGAATCACTCACAACTTCACCACCGCTGCCTGCCACTGAGCTGCATCCTCGTCGCTCCGGTAGAGCGTGTCAGGATCGACAACGATGTTGTTCGCCGCATCGCGCCTGATCGCCAGGCGGTCCATGTTGCGCGTCGCGCGTCCGGTGATGAACTCACCATCGGGCTGATACTGAGAGTGGTGCCTGGGGCACTGGAAGCGCAGGTCCGTCTCGTTCCACCGTAGAGCGGTGTTCTGATGCGGGCACGAGAGATTGAAGGCGAAGACCTCGTTCCTGTAGCGAACGAGAATTACCTCGTTGCCGCGGTCGATGTCGGCACCATCTGTCGCCGGAACCGGATACGAGAGCAGCTTCCGCCCGGTAACGGCAGACGACAACACCTTGGCCGTCGCACTCCGGATCGGGAGGCTCAGCGAAATTGCGGCGAGAGCAAACGCGGACACGTTGCGCAGGAACTCCCTTCGCTCGGGAACAAGGGGACAGGCTTCGCAGTCGGCGGCGGGTTCACGATTCATTGCGTCAGAGGACTTCATTGTCATATGCGTATTGATGTTGTTCAGATATTGTCAGGATGATCCGACTAGAATGACCCCGGCGAGAACGATCGCGGTCCACAGAGCCATGCTGGTGGCAGCCGCGAATCGGAGCCTCGACCACAGCTGCTGCCTTGGCGCTCTGGACGGGGTCAGGAGACCGCCGGCGCGAAGCTTCTGCTCGGTGCGCTGAAGGAGCGATCCGTTGGCAAGGAGCAGAACGACCAGACTCATTTTTGTCCAGTAGATCGGCGACTTGCCGAACGTCTTCACGTCCGAGAGCGCCAACAGAAGTCCGCTGGCGAAGATCACCGAAAGCCCCGCCAGTACCCATGCGTGCGCATTGGCGAGATCCTCGAGCAGGCGGCTCCGATCATGTTCGGTTCCACGCAGCGCCCGGAACGTGGCGCGGTCCGAGGCGACGGCGAGTCCACCGGCGAACAGAAGTCCGCCGAGGTGAAAAAAGGTCACCGTGCTCGAGACGGCTCTCGAGTCGCTAAAGAGCGCTGCCCAGGGCTTCGCCGCGGTCGCGACGGTTTGCAAAAGGGTAGCGGTAGTGATCATCAGTCGTGGAACAGCCACATCATCGCCGTTCCGGCCGTGGCGAGTGCCATGGAGTAGATCGCAATGGTGCGGTGCTGGTT
>CABEAZ010000297.1_pt1 | contig 33185 bp, 32 predicted proteins | sample 3132471 | NCBI WGS metagenome assembly CABEAZ01 (sample SAMEA5534345, study PRJEB31848) | metagenome | biome: tundra; feature: field; material: soil | place: USA | collected 2013-05 | depth 0.45 m | reverse complement strand
CCGCAGCGAGGGCACTTGTTATGGTGCGCCTTGCGCTCGGCTTTCCTGCGCTCCGCGTCCAGCTTCAAGCGCATCTCATGGATGATCTCGAGGTTTTGCCTGCCGAAGTACTCGTCTTCGTTTTTGCTCGGCTTCTCATCCATCGGCATCGTCGCTCCGGGTTTGCCAGTCGCAAATATATCTGGCGATTCGATGAGAGGCGGTAGAGATCTCACAAAGAAAAGTCCCGTCGCAATCAGGCCCGTGACAACGACCCGATGGATCGTCTCGATGCTACTGCTTCTTCGGGGCGGTCGGAGTTTTGCCCGCGATAGCCGGTGCAGCCTCGTCCGAGAGCTCTTGAGACGACTTTTTCGAAATCGCCGCAGGCGTGCTACGACACGCGGCCGCCGGATCGCTCTCGAAATCTCGAATGAGGTTTCTGGATTTGGCCAGCTCCACGCCGGTGCCTCGCACCGTGATGGCCGAGATCCCCGAGGTCGGAACATAATAAGTGCTGCCCCGCGAGCGGACGTACGGATTGATGATGTCCGCCGCCTGCTGCGGCGAAAGACATGAGAGCGGAATCGTTTCGGTGCGCAAAGTCGAGCTCGTGTTGGCGTCAGCGCGGTTGAGCGCCGGAATGATCGTGGTCGCCGCGGCGATCCAGATCGTAATTACGAGCGCGGCACCGCTCAACATCACAACGACCCGACCGACGCGCCGGCGTTGCGCCGTGCGCACGGACGTCTCCGCCACGGTGATCGGATTGCTCATCGGCGGAAGGTTGTTGAGCACGTTCGCGGCGTTGTATTCCCTCTCGCGGAGAAGCGTCGTGAGCTGTGAGCAATCGGGACACGTCGCGCAGTGCAGCATCACCGCGGAGTCGGACGGCATCTCCCTCAGCGAGCCGGTGGCGAGCTCTGAAAGGCATTCTTCGCACGTCATCGGGACAGCTCGCTATAGCCCGGGTGGGTCGCGAGCAGGCCCTCTCGGATAGCCTTGCGCGCCTTGAAAAGATTGGCCCTCACCGAGACCGGCTTCCTGCCGGTCCGTTCGGCGGCTTCAGCGGGCGAGAATCCCTGGAGGTCGACCAGGTCGAATATTTCCCGCTGGCGACGCGGGAGCTCGGCGAAAAGCTCGCGAATCACGCTGGCGGCGCGCTCGCGATCGACGCGCCCGCCGGGGTCGGTCGTGTACACGTCGCGCAGGGGCTGAGCGCCGGGCGAGAGCGCGAGGCGGCCGCGACGCTTGCGCGTTCGCCGCATCTGGGTCGCCGCTCTTCTCGTAATCCTGTACAGCCACGCCTCGAGCGATCCGTCAGAGCGATACGTGCCAAGCTCGCGATAAGTACGAACGAAGACTTCCTGCATGATGTCCTCCGCCTCGTCGGGATCGTGCGCGAACATCAGTGCCCACCGGAACACCGCCGGCTGAAAGCGCGTGACGAGAGTCGTGAACGCGGAGTCGTCCCCGGAGGAAGCAAGCGACGCCAGCTGCGCGTCGAGCGCGTACGCCGCGCGATCGCGATACGACACGCTCGGGGGTGGACTCACGTCGCGGCCTCCGCTTTTGCCGAATCGGTTGGGGCTCATGGCCAGGCTAATATATGGTTGCATGGGCATTGCGCCCGAGTGCACGGACACGCGACATCTCCACTGGATCGTCTCTAAAATGATGTCACCACCTGTCCGAGCGTTTACTCGCTTTCCGGTTTTACTGAAGACTACCGGCCGTGGGCGCTCAGCTTTTGAGTGGTTGGCTGCGGGCTTACTCGGGCAAAGTTTTTCTGCGCCGGTTTAGGCGACGCCGTTCTATAGGAGCGAGCAGATCCAGCCCCCATCCACCGCGATCGAGCTGCCGGTGATATAGCTCGCACGCTCCGACGCGAGAAATGCGGCGAGAGCGGCGAATTCGCGCGGCTCGCCGAGCCGGCCCATTGGAATCTCCTTTTCCCACTTCGCGAAAGTGTCCTTCGCTGAAGCGCCCGATCTCTCGCCGGCGGCACGAGCCAGTTGCTCGACACGATCCGTGCGAGTGTAGCCGGGGAGAATGTTGTTCACGGTCACCCTGAACGGGGCTACTTCATTGGCGAGTGTGCGCGCGAATCCGGTGACCGCTGCGCGCAGGCTGTTCGAGAGCATCAGTCCCTCGATCGGCTGCTTGACCGCGATCGACGTCACGTTGAGAATCCTTCCCCACAGCCTCTCCTTCATTCCTGGCAGGAGAGCGCGCGCGAGTCCGACGGCGCTCGTCAGAAGCAGCCGCGTGGCCTCGTCCCACATCTCTGGAGTCAGGCTCTCGAACGTTCCGCTCGGCGGTCCCCCCGAGTTCGTGACGAGGATGTCGACCTTTCCGAATTTGTCGAGCGCCGCTTTTACGACGCGATCAATTCCCGATTGCTCGGAAACGTCGGCCGCGACGTCCACGACGGTGACGCGTGCGCTCTTGCGGATCGATTCCGCGGTCTGGCGCAGCGCCTCCTCTCCCCGCGCGCAGACGACGAGATTCGCTCCTTCAGCCGCCAGCTCTTCGGCGATTGCGCGGCCGAGCCCTTTGCTGCTGGCCGATACGAGCGCGACCTTGCCGCGAAGACCGAGGTCCAAGGGTCAGCGCCTGAGGTAATCGTCTTTCTTGTCCAGCCAGTCCTGCCGCGGGGGACTGAAGATATCGACATCAAGAGTCTCCTCGAGCGCCTCGGCCTTGTGCGGCACTTGCGAAGGGATGAGCAACACTTCGCCGGCGTGAACGACGATCTCCTCGATTCCGTCATCGCCGATCCAGAACTTCAGCGCGCCCTCGAGGATGTAGGTGAGCTGCTCGTTATCGTGCGAGTGCTTGGGCACGATGCACCCCTTCTTGAGGTACACCTGCGCGAGCATCATGCGATCGCCAGTGATCAGCCGGCGCTCGAGCATGTCTGAGACCCGTTCCTTCTTCATCGAGTCCCAGCGGTAGAAGGTGCATTCGTTCTTTGCAGCCATTCAGGGCTCCTTCGTCTCAATCGTCGTGATGCGGCGTTCGTTCGTAATGGACCACAGGCCGGCGATCCTGAGGTCGACCTTCGCGTCGATAGAGACGCACCGCCAAAACTAGCGACAATCTTTCCAGGTGCGCGAGCTCTTCCCAGGAGAGCGCGGGTCCGTTCAGGGCCGATTCGGGGTCGCTGTGCGGGTCTGTCTGAAGCCCCGGGTACGTCCGGAAACTCTGCCGCCCCCTTTGCCTCGGTACCGGATTTGAGTTTCGGCGTTTCTGGCCGCGCGTCCTACTAGAGGATTCACGCGCGGATCGCGCGTCATGAGTCGAAGGGACAACAAACCGAGAGAAGACAGATGAGACTGAAAACACATCAGAATGCGGTTATCGCGCTTGCAGCAATCGCGGGTCTGACGACGTTTGCGCGAACGGTGGAGGCGCAGATATCCGTATCGGATCTTCACCCGTCGTTCTACGGCTCGGCCGAGCTCGACACGCGCCACAGCCAGTTTTATCTGCTCGGCATGTACGTCGGCATGGGAGGACTCGGCTGGTCGCCATACTTCAACGTCAACGCCTATTCGCTGCACTATCGGTTTGACAGCAACGTCGCGAACTCGGATAGCACCCTGTCGGCGATTTCGCCGACGATCGGGATGGCGTACGCGGGCCGCAACCATGGGGTGTCGTTCGGCGCTGGATACACGTGGGTTAACAATCCAGACGCGGGTGCACCCGGAGCTGAAGGCGGCGGAAGCAACGGCGCTACGGTCAGCTTTGGCGCGTACAACAACGGAACGGGCAGGAGCCGGATGCACACGCAGCTGCTGTCGAACTACAACTTCGGGAGCCAGTACCTGTGGGCGCGCGGCCGCGCATCAGTCCCGTTTCGAAACTCGACCAGACACCCCGCGCGCATCGGCGCCGAGGTGGTCGGCCAGGGTGGCGGAAAGGACCTACGGAAGAGCAATTCCTTCCAGGGGGGACCGACGCTCGAATACACCTGGACTCCGCAGCTCCGGACGACGGGAGCCGTTGGCTACAAGTCGGTTGGCGGTTCCCGCTTCGCGAGCCGAGAGTCTGCTGGGTACCTGAAGCTCGAGTTCTCGTTCTCGCCGTGACCGGCTGATCGAAAGCCGCTAAGAGGCAACGCGCACGAGCATTTTCTCGAGGGCGGGGCTGCCTCGCGCCACTCAGCCCGCCGGGGTAGGAGCAGGAGGAGGAGGCGCAGGAGGAGTCAGCGGAACGACCGGGTGCTTCAGATGGAATCCGGTCGCCTCCTGATACGCCCGAGCAACCGCCAGTAGCTTCGATTCCTCGAACAGTCCGCCGAGGAAGGTGAGTGAGACGGGAGTGCCATCGTCGCGGAAGCCGTTCGGGAGAATCACGGCGGGATGGCCGGTGAGATTCGTCGCGACCAATTGCGAGAGATTCGCGGCACCAGTAGGCGTAACGATCACATCGACAGTGCGCATGAGATCGTCCCACTTCCGGATCGCGATCGACCGCAGACGATTGGCGTTCACATAGTCGACGGCGGGAATGAAGCGCGACGTCCGGAACGTGTTCGGCCAGTCGAACTTCCCCTGCTGGACGAGCTCATTGTCGCGATTCGATCTCGTGAGGTCGTCGAACGCCGCGGCGGCTTCCGCGGTCAGGATGATGCGCATCGCGTCGTAGGGGACATCGGGCAGATCGACCGGAATCAGGTTGACCCCGAGCCGCTTGAACACACCGAGCGCCGCGTCGTCGAATTGTTTTGTCGCGTGCATCGTTCGCTTGGCATCGCTCGGATCCGTCAGCGGCGTGTCGAACGCGGACTTCACGTATCCGACGCGCAGCTGCCTGGGCGAGAGTTGCGCATTCCAGTGATATGCCGCCGGAATGACGCTGTTGTCCTGACCGTCGGGTCCATAGATCGCATCGAGCACGATCGCGCAGTCTTCGGCGCTTCGGCAGAGCGGACCGAGCTTGTCCATCGTCCACGAGAGGGCCATCGCGCCGGTGCGCGGCACCCGGCCGAACGTCGGCCTCAGCCCGGTAGTCCCGCAGCGCGTCGAGGGGGAGGAGATCGATCCGAGCGTCTCGCTTCCAATCGCGAAGCCGACGAGCCCCGCGGCCGTCGCTGAGGCGGGGCCAGCGGACGATCCGCTCGACCCTTGATCCACCTTCCACGGATTCTTCGTCGTGGCGCCAAACCAGATGTCACCCTGCGCCAGCTCGCCGAGTGTCAGCTTCGCCACGAGCACGGCGCCGGCTGCGTCGAGCCGCTGCACGACCGTGGCGTCGGCGTCAATCACCTGCTCCTTGAACGGCCCGGCGCCCCACGTCGTCTTGTAACCTCGGACGGCGAGAAGATCTTTCGCGCCCCACGGAATTCCGTGCAGTGGTCCGCGATAGTTGCCGCGTCCGATCTCGGCGTCCGCGGTGTGCGCCTGTCTGAGCGCGCGGTCCTCCGTAAGAGTTATCACGCACTTGAGAACCGGATCGTATTTCTTCAGTCGCGCGAGGTACATCTGCGTCAGTTGAACGGATGTGACGCGCTTGCGACGCACCAGCTCCGACAATTCTGTCACCGGGAGAAACGCGAGCTCGTCGAGGTCGGCCGGTACGGCGCGGGGGGCGACCTTGCTTCTGACCATCGGCCGGCGCGCCTCGAGCGAAATCTTCTTTCCCGGCGGCAACGGATTGAACACGATGGCGGGGCTCACCGAATTCGGAAGCGCGACTATGTGCAGAGCCTCGATTCGCTGCTCCTGCTGCTTGAGCCCATCGAGCATCAGCTCCCGCTCAGCTGTATCGAAACGGATCCCCGCTACTTCCTCCGCGCTGGCAATGGTATCCACGGTGATGTCCGCGCCGGCGGCGATCTTCGCCCACAACACCCCTGGAAAGAGAGTCGAGCCGAGCCCGACACCCGCGAAGTAGCCCATGAAATGACGCCGGTCGACCGTTGTGATCACGATGCCTCCTCTTACGTACAGGATGTCTCAACTGCAACTGAACGAGATGCGAGATGCCAACTGCAACTGAACGCGCTAGACCTGCGATCTGGAGAATGCGGGCTCGCCGTCGAACTCCTGGAGCTTCTCGATGTGCATCCACCGGTGCTGGGCACCGACGGTGCCGAGCAGCGAGAGAATCTCGGAGTCTCCAAAATTCCCTTCTGTCCCCCGGAGCACGAACCTGCACCGGAAGTGATCGACAAGGGACACGCGCCGGCCGCTCGCCGGAAAGACCATCGCGCCGCGGTTCGTGATCATTTGCAGCTTGAACGGGGACATCCGGGTCAGCTTGTCCAGATCTTCCGCCAATTTCGCGGGATCGAGATCCGACTCGATGTAAACGTCGAGCCCGGTCACGCGTCGGCTCTTTGCTGGGACCACGTTCACTCCGAGCTGCGACGGAGGCAGGTCGACCTTCTTGTACTCTTTGGGCGGGCTGACCTTCGAGCGTTTCCCGAGGTTGGCGATCACGGCCTGCGTGAATTCGGTCGTTGTCGTCGGCTTGTCCACGCCTGGCATGTCGCTAGTGCGGATTCCGCTCTCGAGCGTCACGAGCACCGCCTGCTCGACGTCGTTCGCCGCTTTGCCTTCGCCGATCTGGCGCAGCATCATCGCCGCACTCAGGATGAGCGCGGTTGGGTTCGCCTTGTTCTTTCCGGCGATATCAGGCGCCGAGCCGTGCACCGCCTCGAAGATGGAAACGTCGTTGCCGATGTTCGCTGAGGGGGCGAAGCCGAGGCCGCCGGTGAGGCCGGAGGTGAGATCGCTCAGGATATCGCCGTTCATGTTCGTCGTGACGATGACATCGAACTGCTCCGGGCGCATGGCGAGCTGGTGGGCGCAGTTGTCGATCAGGATGTGCTTCGATTCGACCGAGGGGTATTTCGGAGCGAACTCCTCGAAGGTGTGCTGAAGCAATCCTTCGGTGAGCTTCATGATGTTCGCCTTGGTCGCGCAGTGAACGCGCTTGCGTCCCTCGGCGAGCGCGAACGCAAACGCGAGCTTGACGATCTTCTCGCATCCTTCGCGCGAGATCAGTTTGAGGCTCTCGGCCACTCCGGGCGTCTGCATGTACTCGATGCCGGCGTAGAGATCCTCGATGTTCTCGCGGACGATCACGATATCGAGCTTGCGTCCCGTGAAGGCCGTTTGAACTCCGGGCAGCTCGCGGACGGGGCGGATGTTGCCGTACGTCTCGAACAGGGTGCGAAGGTTGACGTTGGCGCTTCTGTTGCCATAGCCGATCGGGGTCTCGAGGGGGCCCTTGAGCACGACGTGGGTGCGCTCTATCGACTCGATCGTTTCCTGCGGGATTCCCGTGACGATTCCCTGCTGGAACGCGCGTGCGCCCGCCTCACATTTCTCGAACTCGACGGCGACGCCGGTAACCTTTATGATCTCGAGGGCTGATTCAACGACCTCCGGGCCGATTCCATCGCCCGGCAGGACGGTTATCTTTCGTTTTGCTGGTGTCATCAGAGGAAGTTAATCCCTCTGGGCAGTCGTTTCACTGCGCGCGTAGCTCAGTTGGATAGAGCGTCGGCCTCCGGAGCCGAAGGTCGTGGGTTCGAGTCCCGCCGCGCGCACTCCTCGTCTTTCCCCCGTTGATTCTGCGATCTCGGCGCCGGTCAGTTGGGAGGACGTCCTCTCCGGCGCTACGCTCGCTTGCGGGCAGCGTGCGGAGAGGATACCGCGACTCGACCCGAACCGAGATGCAAGGGCAACGCGCAAACGAAGACGCGTCCGAGGACCAGCTGACCGCGCAGAGCTAAACGTTCTTGAGCGCCTGACCGATCTGAGTCAGCGACTGACGCGCGTCCCCGAACAACATCCGTGTGTTGTCGTTATAAAAGAGCGCGTTGTCGATTCCCGCGAAGCCGTGGCCCATGCTGCGCTTCAGCACGATAACGTTGCGCGCGCGATCTACATCGAGAATCGGCATTCCGTAAATCGGGCTCGATGGATCGTCGCGCGCGGCTGGGTTCACGACGTCGTTCGCACCCACTACGAGCACGACGTCAGTCTGCGGAAACTCTCCGTTGACCTGATCCATCTCGAGGAGCTGGTCGTACGGCACGTTCGCCTCCGCGAGGAGGACGTTCATGTGCCCGGGCATGCGACCCGCGACCGGATGAATAGCGTATTTCACATCGACGCCTCGCTTCTCGAGGTCGGTTGCGAGCTCCCTGACCGTGTGCTGCGCTTCCGCAACCGCGAGACCGTATCCCGGCACGATCACCACGCTTCTGGCGTAAGCGAGAGCGATCGCGGTGTCTTCCGCAGTCGTCTGTCGAACCGTGCGCCCAACCGCGCTGGCGGTGGCCGTGGCATCACTGGCCGCCGCCCCGAACGCGCCAAACAAAACGTTGCCAACAGATCGATTCATCGCCTTGCTCATGAGCAGCGTGAGGAGCGTGCCGGACGCGCCGACGAGAACACCTGCCACCACCAGCATCTGATTGTGAAGCACGAATCCGGTGAGAGCGGCAGCGAGTCCGGTGAGCGAGTTCAGGATCGAGATCACGACCGGCATGTCTCCGCCACCGATCGGGAGCACGAACATCGCGCCAAGCACGAGCGCCCCCGCGAAGAGCAGCCAGAGCGCCGTCGAAGCCCCTCCGCCGACGACGACGAACGCGCCGAGTGCCAGGACGGAGAGCAGAATGAGCGCGTTTATCAGGCGCTGAAGCGGAAACTGGAGCGGTCTCCCCGGAAGAATCTCCTGAAGCTTTCCAAAGGCGACGATGCTTCCCGTAAACGAGATCGCGCCGATCGCGGTCCCGAGCACGATCGATGTCGCCTCGCCCGATCCGATTGCTTCGCCTGCCCGTGTGAGCCGGAGGAACTCGGCCACCGACACCAGCGCCGCCGTCGCTCCGCCCATGCCGTTGAAGAGCGCGACCATCTGCGGCATCGCGGTCATCTGAACGGTCCTGGCGAAGTACACGCCGATCGCCGCGCCGATCAGAGTTCCAATCGCGATCGTCCAGAAGGATACGATCTGCCGATCCAGCAGCGTCACGCCGAGCGCGAGCGCCATTCCGATCGCGGCGACGCGGTTGCCCGATCTCGCGGTCGCGGGCGAGCTGAGCCTTTTGAGTCCGAAAATGAAGAGAACCGCAGCGACGATGTAGCTGAGCGCTATCACCGATTCGCGGAGATCAAGCATCCTTTTTCTCGGCCTCCGCCTTGGGTGCGACCGTCTCGCGCTTCTTGAACATCTCGAGCATGCGATCCGTCACCACGAAGCCGCCAAACACGTTCGCGGCGCCGAACACGACGGCGATGAAGCCGAGCGCCTTGAGCAGTGGCGTGTCCGCCGATCCTGCGACCAGCATGGCGCCGAGCACCACGATGCCGTGGATCGCGTTCGTGCCCGACATGAGCGGCGTGTGCAGCACCGAGGGGACGCGACTGATCACCTCGAAGCCGACGAAGATCGCCATGATGAAGACGTAGATGCCGAGAATCAGCTCCTGGCTCACTTGGCGGTCTCCACGGTGGATGGTTTGAGAGGTGACATGCCCAGCCGCCGGCGTGTGGGCTCGTGCCGGATTTCGCCATTGGCGGTAACGACGACGGCGTCGATGATGTCGTCGCCGAAATTGAGATTGAGCTCGCCCTTCGGCGCGAGCAGCGTCGCGAGCGCGGAGATGTTCTTCGCATACATCTGGCTGGCGTGATATGCGAGTTCGCTCGAAATATGGAGCGGCGCTATGATCGTGACATCGTGCCTCATGACTGTTTCGCCCGGCACGCTCAGCTCGCAGTTGCCGCCCTGTTCGCCGGCGAGATCGACGATCACCGAGCCGGGTCGCATAGCTTTGACCGTCTCCGCGCCCACGAGCACCGGCGCCGCCTTTCCCGGCACGAGCGCAGTGGTGATGATCACGTCCGCCTGCAACGCGTGGTTGTGGATCAGCTCCTTCTCGCGCCGGATGTGCCGATCGCTCAGCTCGCGCGCGTAGCCGCCCGAGTCCTGAGCGTCTTCGAGGTGCACGTCCAGCTCGACGAAGGTCGCCCCCAGGCTCTGCACCTGCTCCTTGACGACCGGCCGCGTGTCGAAAGCCTCGACGACCGCTCCAATGCGACGCGCTGTCGCGATGGCCTGCAGACCCGCAACTCCGGCTCCGATGACGAGCACACGCGCGGGGCGCACCGTGCCCGCCGCGGTCATTAGCATAGGAAAGAACTTCTGAAGCGCGTTCGCCGCGAGCAGGACCGCCTTGTAACCGGCAACGGTGCTCTGCGAGGACAGCGCATCCATCATCTGAGCGCGCGTCGTCCGCGGCACCAGCTCCATGCTGCAGGCGATGATCTTCCGCTCGGCCAGTTGCTGAAAGAACGCCGGATCGCCGGAAGGCTGGAACAAGCCGATGAGAACCGTGCCTTCCGTGAGCATGTCCAACTCCGCCTGGCCGCTGGATTCCGCGCGTCCGGGACGCTGGACCTTGAGAACCATCTGCGCCGTCGAATAAATCTCCTCGGACGTGTCGACAACGTCGCAGCCGACCGCGCGATAAGCGTCGTCGGTAAAACCTGCTCGCAGTCCGGCGTCGCGCTCGACGACCACGCGATGACCGGCGCGCGTGAGCAGGGGGACGACTTCCGGCACGAGCGCGACACGCCTCTCTCCGCTCGCAATCTCTCGCGGGACGCCTATCAGCATTCCGAAGGGTTATTGGCCGTCATGTATGCGCCATAAGATAAGCGGTCCCGATAGCTCGTGTTTATATTCGCTCAATGCCCCGCCAACTTCATTGGAGCGAGCTGAGGGGAGGTCTGATCGCGGCGGCGGTGATCACGACGCTGACCGTCGCCGTCCTGCTGTTCGCGCGCGTGGGCGGACTTCACGGCAAGAAAGTAACCCTGTACGTCGTGGCTGCCGAAGCGCCGGGCATCCTCTCCGGCACCGAGGTGTGGCTCGCCGGCGAGAAGGAGGGAATCGTCAAGGACGTCTCCTTCCGCCCGGCCACCGTCCCCGAATTGGAGCGGATCCTGATCAGGACCGAATTCCTCACGGAGGCGCTTCCCAGCGTGCGCCGGGATTCATACGCGCAGATCAAGCCAGGCGGGAGCCTGATTGGAACGCTCGTCGTGTCCATATCGCCGGGGACGATGGCCGCGCGTCCGCTTCACGATGGTGACACGATTTACGCGCGTCCAAGAGCCCAGGTGGCAGATCTCAGCGAAGACGTGGCGTCCATCGGACCCGAATTCGCCGCGCTCGGCTCCGCCACAAAAGAGCTGGCCGACAAGATCGGCCGACCAGTCGGCACGTTCGGAAATTATCGGGCGAGCGGGCTTCCCGATTTGGCGGACGTGAGCGCCGGCATGTCGAGTCTGAGCAGGAGAGCGACGGGTGGAAACGGCACCATAGCCCGTTTGACGCGCGGCAACCTCCGGGCGCGGGCATCACACGCGATGGCGGCAGCCGACTCGATTCGGACGCTGATGTCGTCGAACAAGGGAAACCTCGGTCGCTTCAGGCGCGACACGACGCTCGTTACGAACGCGAATCACATCCTCGCGGAAGTCGATACATTGAGCGCCCTTCTCTCGAATCCCGTCGGCACGATTGCCGCCACCCATTCGGACAGCGCTCTCACGCGACAGCTGGACCGCACCCATGCCCTGCTCGCCTCGCTCATCAAAGACGCCAAGAGTCATCCGCTGCGCTACATCAGATTCTGACTTGACCGCGTTTTTCGTCACCGTTACCTTCGAGGTGAATCGCGCGCAGTGACGCGCGACCCTCCTTCCTCCCCCGCACGCAGCTCCGCACCCAACCCCCGCACTTTCCGAGCTCCATTTGGCTCGGGTTCGCAGCAGGCTCCTACCTCATTTCTCTCCCCACAGCGTGGATATCGCCGAGTTAAAGCGAAAATCCGTGACCGAGCTCCAGGAGATGGCCGACGGGCTCAAGATTGACGGCTCGTCGGGCCTCCGGAAGCAGGATCTCATCTTCCAGATCGAGCAGAACCTGCTCGATACGGACATCATGCTGCACGGTGATGGCGTACTCGAGATCCTGCCCGAGGGCTATGGATTTCTGCGGAGCCAGGACTGGAGCTACCTGCCGGGCCCGGACGACATCTACGTCTCACCGTCGCAGATAAAGCGCTTCGGACTGCGTACCGGAGACGATGTGCGCGGGCAGGTGCGACCGCCCAAGCCGTGGGAGCGGTACCTCGCGCTGCTCAAGGTCGAGAGCGTCAACGCCGAAGATCCCGAGAAGGCGAAGGATCGCATTCCGTTCGACAACCTCCGTCCGAGCTATCCCGACGAGAGACTCCGCCTGGAGACCAAGGATGGTGATCTCAGCATGCGCGTCGTGGACATCATGGCGCCCATAGGGAAAGGCCAGCGCGGAATCATCGTGTCGCCACCGCGCGCGGGAAAGACGATCCTCCTCCACAAGATGGCGAACGCGATCGCCGAGAATCATCCGGAGGTCACGATCATCGTGCTGCTGATCGACGAGCGGCCGGAGGAAGTGACCGAGATGATCGCGAGCATGACTCGCGCGGAAGTGGTGAGCTCCACTTTCGATGAGGGTGCCGCGCGTCACGTGCAGGTGTCGGACATGGTTCTGGAGAAGGCGAAACGTCTGGTCGAGCACGGCAAGGACGTGGTGATCCTGCTGGATTCGCTGACGCGGTTCGCACGCGCGCACAACACCGTCGCGCCGCCATCGGGGAAGATTCTCTCCGGCGGTGTCGACGCGAGCGCGCTGCACAAGCCGAAGCGCTTCTTCGGCTCGGCGCGCAACATCGAAGGTGGCGGCTCGCTCACGATCATCGCGACGGCGCTCACCGAGACCGGCTCGCGCATGGACGACGTGATCTTCGAGGAGTTCAAGGGCACTGGGAACATGGAGCTCGTCCTCGACCGCAAGATCGCCGACCGGCGGATTTATCCGGCGATCGACATCTTCAGATCGGGCACGCGAAAGGAGGAGCTGCTTCTCAGCCAGGCCGAGATCAACCGCTTGATCCTGCTCCGGCAGTTTCTCGCGGACATGCCGGAGACCGAGGCCATCGAGTTCCTGCTGCGCCAGATGGCGAAGTCGAAGAACAACAAGGAATTCTTCACCCAGATGGCGCAAGGGTAGGCCCCGGTGAACCCCGCGCTCGCTCGTTATCTCGCGGTGGACTACGGCCGGAAGAGGATTGGCCTCGCAATCAGCGATCCGCTGGGCATGATCGCCTCGCCGGCGGGGTTCATTGAGCGGCGGGAAGGCAAAAGACCCCCGATCACAAAAATCATCGCACGCGCTACGGAACTGGGCGCTCTGGGGTACCTAATAGGCCTTCCGCTCGACGGAGAGGGCAACGAGACGGCTTGGACGGAAGAAATTCGTGCTTTGGGGGCCGAAATCGCGAAACGTACTGGCATGCCTGTTCGTTTCTTAGATGAACGGTTTACCACGGCGGCAGCATTGCGTACAGTCAAAGAGATGGGAGAATCCACCCGCGGCAGGAAGGGCGACGTTGACTCGCTCGCGGCGGCGATTCTGCTACAGCAGGCGCTCAATGTTCAGAGCTGATTCGCGCTCCGCGCTCGTCACGGCGTGCGTGTTTGCCGCTGCCTGCGCGGGCGAGCCGCACGGAGCGCCGACGCGCGTGATCGTTCCCCGCGGAGCCACCTTCGCGCAGGCGGCGGACTCGCTCGCGCGCAACGGCATTGTCGGTTCGCCGCGAATCTTCCGCCTCTACGGCCGTTTCACCGGAGGCGATCGTAACATCAAGCCCGGCACGTATCTGCTCAAGCACGGCACGCCCTGGAAGGACATCATCAGCGCGCTCAACGGCGGACACGGGCTCGTCAACACGATCACGATACCCGAGGGCTACACGCTCTCGCAGATCACGCCTCTCCTGGCGCGCACGCTCAACGTGCCCGCGGAGTCGGTGCAAGCCGCCGTCCGCGACACCGCGCTGCTCGCGAGACTCGACATCCCCAATCCAACTCTCGAGGGGTACGTCTTTCCCGATACCTACGCTTTCCCGGTCGGCACCACGGCTCGGCAGGCCGTGCGTGAAATGGTCTACTCGTTCGAGCGCCGCTGGAAGCCGGATTGGGATTCGAGCCTCGTAGATCTCAAGATCAACCGCAACGATCTCGTGACGATGGCATCAATCGTCGAGAGAGAAGCCCGGCTACCCGAGGAGCGCCCCGTCATCGCGGCGGTCTACTACAATCGTCTGCGCAAGGGGATGCTCCTCCAGGCGGATCCAACGATTCAATACGCGCTCGGACATCACGTCGGGCGGGTGCTGTACAAGGATCTGGGGGTCGCGTCGCCGTACAACACTTATATACACAAGGGTCTTCCACCGGGACCGGTTGCCTCCCCGGGCGCGGCGAGTCTCGCGGCGGCGGCGAATCCGGCAAACGTGCCCTATCTGTACTTCGTCGCGAGCCCGGATGGCCACCACGAATTCCGGATGACGCTCGAGGAGCACACGAGCGCGATCAAGCAGGTCCGCGCCGCGACGCCCGCGAAGAAGAAGCCGGCGCCACGGATGCTGGCGATGGCCTCGACCGGAGCATTTGGTCGAAGCGCAGCCAGCCGATCGGCCAAGACGCCTTCGCGTTCAACGAGCAAGACTCCCGCGAGGACAGTGGACAAATCGACCTCCAAGTCCAGCGGCACGACCGCGAAACCGACCTCGAAGAAGTCGACCAGCCATACATCGAGCACGAGGAAGCGCGCCTCCAGCAGGACGACAACCGCAAGTCGGTAGCGAGTAGATGCTCGATCCAAAGATCCTGCGTCTCGTCGCCATTACGGACGACGCCGAGGATCGGCGCGCGACGCTGGCTGATCGGGTGGCGGCAGCGGTTCGGGGCGGCGCCACGAGCGTCCAGGTGAGGCTCAAGAGCGCGACGTCACGCGAAGTCGTTGAGATCACTCGAGCGATCATGAGCAGAGTATCGGTGCCGGTCATCGTCAACGACCGCGCTGACATCGCCCTCGCCGCCGGTGCGGCCGGGGTTCATGTGGGTGAAGCGGATCTTCCTGTCGCGGCCATTCGCAGATTTGCTCCGGCGGATTTCATAGTCGGCGCATCACTCGGGAGTGATGCCGAGCTGGCGAATGCAAAGGAGGCCGACTACGTCGGCATCGGACCGGTATACGGCTCGGACTCGAAGAGCGATGCCGGCTCAGCGATTGGCGTGGAAGGATTCAAGCGACTCGCGGCGCTGGTGGCGCATCCCGCGGTGGCGGTGGGAGGGATAACCGCCGACCGCGCGCTTCAGATCACGGTCGCCGGAGCGGCTGGCGTCGCGGTCATCAACGCGATATTCAAGGCTGACGATCCGGAGAGCGCGACCCGCGCGATCGCGGCCGCCATCGGAAAGTGATGTCGGGCGCGGGCTGAGTCTCTCCGCGCCTCCGGTTCCCTCGCCTTTTCTTCTGTGGCATGTGGGCGTGGCGCATTGCCTCGTCGATTTTTGCCAGCACCGGAGGACTCAGAAACAGCTCGACCAGCTCGGGGTCGAACTGCGTCCCCTTCCCCCCGGCGACAGCCCGCGTCGCCTCGGCAAAGCTGCGCGCGTGACTGTAGCGGCGGCGGTGTGTCATCGCGTCGAAGCTGTCGGCGATCGCGACGACGCGGGCCTGCATCGGAATTCGCTTCCCTTTGAGTCCGCGCGGATACCCGGTGCCATCCCACCGTTCGTGGTGCGCGAGAACGCCATTCCCGAGGTCCGGATAGAACGCGTTGAGCGGCGCGAGCACCTCGGCGCCCCGTTGAGGGTGCGTCATCACCGCTCTCCGTTCCTCCGGAGTGAGCTTGGCCGTTTCGTGGAAGATGTCCGTGAGGGCTCCGTGCAACTTGCCGATGTCGTGGAAGAGCGCGACCCGCTCGATGCTGTGCAGGGTGTGCTCGTCCAGTCCGGCCGCTTCGCCGAGTATGAGCGCGTAGGTAGCGACCCGCCGGACGTGGCCGCCGGTCTGTGCGTCGTTGGCATCGATCGCGTTGAGCAGCGTCTCCAGCGTGGCCGCGCTCAGCCGCTGGGCAGTGGTGCGCATCCTGTGCTCGTGGTAGAGCAGCCCGGTTGCAGCCGCGCTGACCGAGAGTGGGAGGATGCCTTTCATATCTGATGGGCTTCGCAAGAAGCGTACGGACTCAGGGCTGCCTAGCCGGGGACGGAGCCAAGACTCAGGCATCTTTGTCGTGGCCATTGATCACCAGACACCCTCGCCCTGCGATTAATTTCACCCATGACCGTAGCCCGCGTGAACGTAAAGGGAGCCCGCCGGTGGCTGAGCGGGCATCCCTGGATCTATCGCACGGACGTGACGGAACGGCCGATGATGGATGCCGGCGCTGTTCTCGTGCACGACAATCGCGGAAAATCGCTCGGCTGGGCGCTCTGGAGTCCGCTGTCCGAGATCTCGCTGAGGCTGCTCGATGCCAATCCCGATGCGGTGATCGACCAGGCGTGGTGGGACGAGCGCATCGCTTCAGCGATCGCGCGACGAGCGCCCCTCGAAGATCACACCAACGCGTTCCGCCTCGTGCATGGCGAGGCGGATGGATGTCCGTCGCTCGTCTGCGACCGCTACGACGAGTGGCTGGTCGTGCAGTTCATGAGCGCGGGACTCGAGCGGTTCAGAGAGGAGATACTTGCTTCGCTGCGCTCGCTGGTCGAGCCTTCGGGAATTCTGGCGCGCAACGACGTGCCGCTGCGCGCCAAGGAAGGCCTGCCGCGGGAGACGGTCGTTCTCGACGGCGAAGTTCCGCGCGAGATCGAGGTGCACGAGTACGGAATCAAGTATCTGGCGGCGCCCTGGACCGGACAGAAAACGGGCGCGTTCCTCGACCAGCGGGAGAACAGGCACTTCGTCGGAACCGTGGCGCGAGGGAGAGCGCTCGACTGTTTCAGCTACCACGGCTCGTTCGCCCTGCATCTGGCGAAGCAAGCAACACACGTCACGGCGCTCGATGCATCAGGACCTGCGCTTATGAGAGCCGCCGAGAACGCGGCGCTCAATGCGCTCAACAACATCTCGTTCGTGGAAGCGAACGCATTCGATTATCTGCGGGAGAAGGAGCGCGAAGGAAGCACCTACGATACGATCGTCCTCGATCCTCCGGCATTCGCGAAAACACGGGCCGCGCTGCCGGGAGCGATGCGCGGATACAAGGACATCAATCTTCGCGCGATTCGCCTGCTGGCTCCGGGCGGGCTCTTGTACACCGCGAGCTGCAGCTTTCATCTGACGAAGCCACTCTTTCTGGAGATGCTGCAGGACGCGGCTTCAGACAGTGGGCGGCGCGTCGCGATCCGCGCGCTCACGGGGCAGCCGCTGGACCATCCCGAGGTGCTGACGATCCCAGAGACGGGCTACATCAAGGGCGCACTGCTCGAGGTGATGGACTAACGCGGACTCGTTCGTGCTGCGACTGGCCACAAGAATGCCAAGGCAGGGAGCCCTCAGCTTTGCAGCCTATAAGCTGAGCGCTTTCATACTGGCGTAAGATCAGCCACGCTGACACGACGGGCAGAAGTACGTAGACCGTCCTGCCTGAGTGATTCGGTCGATCGTGCCGCCGCAGCGCCGGCACACCTTCCCCTCGCGATCGTACACGGCGAACCGGCTGGCGCCTCGTTTGTCGGTGTATCGCCCTGGGAGCCGCTTCTTGGGACTCAACACCAGCCGGATCGCGTCGACGAGCCTCTCCAGCTTTGCCCGACTTATTTTAGCCGCGGATTTGCGAGGATCCATCTCCGCCTCCCACAACGCCTCGGCAGCGTAAATGTTGCCGAGCCCGGCGACGACGGACTGATCCATGAGGGCAGGCTTGATGGCGATCTTCTTTCGGGCGAGAGCTGACCGCAGGTAATCCGCGTCGAGCGAGGGATGATTGGCCTCACGTCCGAGCTTCGGGAGTGACGACGTGCCCTTCTTGTCGAGTGTGATCGAGGAGAGAGCGCGCCGATCGACGAGCGAGATGCGAGTGCCGTCGACGAGCTCGATCACAGCGCGCGCGAACCGATCGAGAGCGTCAGCAGTCGTGCCGATCTCCCAATCGCCATTCATCCGGAAGTGCACGACGAGCGTGTCACCGCTGTCGAGGTGAATGAGCTGGTGCTTTCCGCGCCGCTCGATGCTCTCGATGCGCTTTCCCTTCGCGGCGCGCGACTGCGATGGTGACAGCTTCCGCTTGAGAGCCGGATGGATCGCCTTCACTGACGCGATCGATTTTCCGAGAGCCGCGCGCGTGAGCTGCCGCGCCGCTCGCTCAACCTCAGGAAGCTCGGGCACGATGGCGTGGGAATCTCAGGTTATGCGAGCGCTCTCTCGAGAGGATATCGAAAGGTGTCGCGGTGCCCCTTGAGAGCGTTCAGTACCTCCACTCCGGAGAATTTCCGCGCGTCGTACACACAGAGCGTTACGACCGGATACGTTTGAGCGACGAGCCGGTCGTAGTCGGCTTCGTACTCGACCAGCGATTCCTCAGTCGCCTTCGAGCGCATGCCCCACAGATCACCGATTACACGGAAGGACTGGGCACCCTCGGCAGCTTTTTGGTCGAGTAGCGCGCGAAAGTATTTGACCTGTGCCCGTGGGCCGAGGTGATAATCCGAGTGGATCAGGCGCCCTGCGTTGATGTCGGCCTGCAGCGAAGGGCGCTTTCTCTTCAGGTTCTTGAGAATCTCCGTGCGGGCGCGGAGCGGTCCCACGATAAAGCAGACACTCCCCGCGTTCAGCCCGTCGAGCACAAAGGAAACAACGAGCGTGATGCGGCCGAGATCGGTGGCGTAAATCCCACAGAGATGGCTCCCGTGCGTAATCGTGACTGGCCCCTCCAGCAGATCCGAGACCTTATCCGCACCGGCGCCCCGGACGGATGGGGCAATCTCCGACGTCTCCAGGAATCCAAGGAGATCATCGCGCCGGAATCTCCGCTCTCGCCGCTGTCCCACGCGCAGACAGACAAGCCGTCCCGAGTTGGTCCATCGTCTCAGCGAAGCCTCGCTGACGTTCAGGAATGCGGCGGCCTGACCAATATCCAGCAGCTCGTTCGGATCGGCTATCTCATGCGGCCTCAGGGATTTAGCCAATAGGCCCCCCACTGGACTGGTGATAATCTGCCTGCCCGGACGCCGAAGATTCTGAAGCTCTGCCATGCACATCGGCCCGAACGTTGCCTAGCAAAATATAACAAAGTATAGTAAAAGTAAGGTGTGGAATGGTCTATTCCAAAACGAATGGGACCGTGCGGCTGCGCCGGGATCCCGTTCGCGTAACGTCCGGTGAAGACGTAAGTGCGTGGCGAGTGTTTCCCTTTTGCGACCAAGTCATTTGCGTATTCTGATGTTGGAAAGCAGCGAGGCCGACGCCGAGATGATAAAGCACGAGTTGGGCCGCGCAGGTCTGGCGCCCGTGACCAAGAGCGTCGATTCCGAAGAAGCATTTATTTCCGCTCTTCGCGAATTCGCTCCTGAAATAGTTCTTTCGGACCACTCCCTCGCGCAATTCGATGCGTGTGCGGCGCTCCGTCCGGAAAACCTTCTCGGGCGATTCTCATGAGCGGGAAAGGCCGCGCTGGAGAGAGTTTCACCCGCGAGCGCGAACAGGCGAACGTCGAGCTGAACCGGCACGGGCAGAATGGCACGTGACCGGGAAGAGGGCTTCCGTCAACTCGCGGACAACATCGACGAAGTATTCTTCATAATAGGCGCGCAGAACAAAGAGATGCTGTACATCAACTCCGCTTACGAAAAGATATGGGGACGTAGCCGCGAAAGCCTCTACGATGATCCCCAATCTTTCCTGGAGCCGATACCCGATGATGACCGAAGACGCTTGCTCGAGCATATGGGTCGGGTTCAGCGCGGCGAGCAGCCTGGCAAGATCGAGTTCCGCGTCGTCCACGCGAATGGCAGCATCAAATGGCTACTGTCGCAGGCGGTGCCGGTTCGTAACGAGAAAGGTGAAGTGTATCGCATCAGTGGCCTGTCTCTGGACATTACCGAGTTTCGCGAGGCGCAGCTCGCCCTCCAGGAGAGCGCAGAACGCTATCTCAAGCTCTCCGACGCGTCATTCGACGCGATCTCCATTTCGCAGGACGGTATTCTCCGCGAAGCAAATCAGGGTTTTGCTGAGATGTTCGGTTACGCGCGCCTCGAAGATATGATCGGTCGGCCCCTCACGGATTTCGTTGCGGAGGAATCTCGTGCCGAGGTTGAACGTCGGACCGCGAACGACACCGAAGGAACGTACGAGCTGGTAGGCCTACGCAAGGATGGAAAGAAGATTCTGGCTGACGTCACGGCGAGGACACACACGATCGCGGGCAGGCCGGGCCGAATCACCGCTCTACGTGACGTGACGGAGCGCCGCTCACTCGAAAACCAGTTTCGGCAGGCGCAGAAGATGGAAGCCATCGGCAGGCTGGCAGGAGGGGTCGCGCACGACTTCAACAATCTCCTCACCGTGATCCTCAGCTACACAGACATGTTGATCGAGGGTGTGTCGCCCAAGGATCCGCGGGGCGAAGACCTCGATCAGATCCGAAAGGCCGCGGTTGCGGCCGCATCCCTCACGCGCCAGCTACTTGCCTTTACCCGCCAGCAGGTGATCAAGCCTCGTCTCGTGGATCTCAGCGAAGTCGTCACGAACGCTGAGAAAATGCTGCGGCGTCTCATTGGCGAAGACATAACGCTCCAGACGACATTTCCATCGAGCCCGCTCACGGTCATGATCGACCCCGGACAGATCGAGCAGGTAATCATGAATCTCGCCGTCAACGCCCGCGACGCGATGCCGACCGGCGGGAAGCTCACGCTGGAAACGCAGAACACGGTATTAGACGACGCGTACGCGCGCGATCACTGGCCAGCGCAGCCTGGCCGGTTTGCGATGCTGGCGGTCAGCGACACCGGTTCCGGGATGGACGAGCTGACTCGCTCTCGCATCTTCGAGCCGTTCTTCACGACCAAGGAAGTGGGGAAAGGGACGGGCCTCGGGCTGGCAACCGTCTATGGCATTGTCAAACAGAGCAACGGCTTCATCTGGGTTTACAGCGAGGTTGGTCAGGGCACCAGCTTCAAGATTTATCTCCCACTGGTTGATCAGCCTGCGGACGAGCACGTTGACAAGCCGGCTTTGGAAGCACCAACGAGAGGAACGGAGACGATCCTACTCGTCGAGGACTCGGCCGCAGTGCGCGTCGCGGTACGGCAGATCCTGGAACGCTGTGGCTACACTGTCCTCGAATCGCCGAACGGAACTCTGGCGTTGAGTACCGCGCGGCGTACGAGCACGATCGACCTCCTTCTGACAGACGTCGTGATGCCTGAAATGAGCGGACGGGAGCTGTCTGACCAATTTGCAATGCTGAGGCCGAACACCAAAGTGCTCTTGATGTCCGGCTACACCGATGACGCCGTGATCCGTCACGGAGTGCTGCGACCCGGTACCGCTTACCTCCAGAAGCCGTTCTCCGCCGACACCCTCGCGAAGAAGATCCGCGAGGTGCTCGACTCACGCGTCGGCACTGGCTGAGGCGGGACTGTACGGTCGAGCTTGCGAATCTCTCTCTTGCGACTTGGGTCATGTGATCTAGCTTAAACACCTGGCTCCGCACCTGTCCCCTGTCCGACGCCATGTCGCAACCCGGTCCTCGCTCTCTCAAGTACGAGTACGAGCTTTACGTAGAGAACGAGATAGAGAATTACAAAGAATCGGTGTCACGCTCCGCCATTCTGAAGATTGGCGACGAAGCGGCCGCCGCGCTGCGCGCCGGCGAACAGTTCGCCATGGACGAGATTCTGCTCTGGGCGGAAGTCGATCGCATCATCCGGAAGCGCCTTCGCATCCCGGCGTATGACACGTGGCGGAAAAAGCGCGTCAAGCTACTCGCCGAGTATCGTCGTCCCGAGCACTGGGGAATCCCCGCCGATGGAATGCTCGCGCGCGAGATTCATCCTCCCGCTGAATCGAAAGTGCTCGTCGCGGGTGGCGAGATAGACCGCACCGCACTCTATCTAGCCGCGCACGGCTGCGATGTGACCGCGGTCGACCGCGAGGTGATTCCACTCGAGCGCGTGATGAACGCCGCGCACGCCGCCGGGCTCGGCGACCGGATCCAGAGCTATGTCGCCGACATCACCAACTGGTCACCCGACGTGCCACTCGGCGCCCTCGTCTGCACACCGGCGGCGTTCGTCGGCCTTTCCCTCGAAGAGCGCGGTCGCGCGTTCGAGCTTCTTCAGGGCGCCACCCGGGACGGCGGGGTTCACCTGGTCGGGACGATCGTTCGCGGCCAGCGGGGCGTCTCGGTCGCCGAGCTGCGCCGCCAGTACAAGGGCTGGTCGATCTCGGTCGAAGACGACTCCAGCTCTTCCAAGAGTTTCGTCGCGAGAAAAATCGCCAGCTGACCCGGTGTCGTAAAAAGACACAGATGTCCTCCAGTCGCGTGTCATTTCGCGACACTTCGGCCCCCCCCAAAATAAGCTCTCACTTGGAAGTCATTGGCTACCAATGACTTGCGCATGGCGTCCCCCGCGGCATGTCCGGTGCTTTCTATAGGGCCGAGCAACAGGTGGCACTCAAGCAAAGTGAGAGCAGAATGAAGAAGGATCATAAGGAGGAAATAGCGTCATCGGAGCCCCTCGGCATCATCATCTCCAGGGGAGACAAGACGGAGCCTACGCCGATTTTCTCGGCGTATATCTGGGGCCCCGTTCCGGATTCCGTTCAGGATTCCGTTCAGGATTCAGCGACGCGCGCCGCGTAACTCGGCGCTGCTACTAGTAAGAGGGTGCCGGTCCTCGACCGCGCACCGACTTGATCGAGGCCCCGCCATCATTCGCGGGGCCTTTTTGCATCAAAAACCAGGAAAGAGAAGACTGCAGTTTTGAGGGTACCTGAGCCCGGTACGTTGCTTGCCCGAACAGGCGACGTGGAACATTCAGCTCCCAACTGGGAAGGCGAGCGTCACGCGCTCCTGTCGCAGCGTATCTCCGACATTGGTCTGGAGATACGCGGAACGCTGCTCGAGAAGCTGGTCGGCCAGCTCTATGAGGAGATCGCGGCAAAGGGTCTCGAGTTCCGGCCGCCGGTCTATCTGAGCGACCAGTGGGGGTGTCCGGATGGAACGCCCCTCATCGGCGTTCCATTCTATCTGGCCGACGCCCGCCTCTCGAAGATCGAAGAGGATTACTCCTCGGCGGTCGAGAACGCCGAGGAATCGATGCGGTATTTGCGACACGAGGCGGGGCATGCGTTCAACTATGCGTATCGTCTCTACGATCGGCCCGACTGGCGAAAGATGTTCGGGCCGTACTCGCGTCCGTATCGTGAGCGATACCGCGCCGATCCCTTCTCACACGAATTCGTCCGACACATCCACGGCTGGTATGCGCAGAAGCATCCGGACGAGGATTTCGCCGAGACATTCGCGGTGTGGCTCACGCCGGGCCTGGACTGGCGCCGCGCGTACGAGGGATGGGGAGCGCTGGCGAAGCTAGAATACGTGGACAGAGTGATGAAGGAGATCGCGCACCAGATCCCGGAAGTTCCCGAGCCGTCGGAGGATGATCTGCCCGTGACCGCAATGCAGTACACCGTCGCCGAGCACTACAAGGAAAATGAGGAGACCATTCCCATCCGCGATCAGCGGATCTTCGACGGCGACCTGAGCACGATTTTCGTCACCGTCGAGCATGCTCCCGGCGCGGCGCTGGCCGCGGACTTCATCTCCCGGCACAAGCGTGAGATCGTCACGCGCATCTCGTACTGGACCGGCGAGAACGCGTCGGTTGTGCGGCAGTTTGTGGATTTTCTCGCCGAGCGTGCGGGCCAGCTCGGTCTCAGGCTCGGCGGGCTCGAGGCGGCGACTCTGATCGAGCTCACGGCGTTCGGAACCGCGGTGATGATGAACTACCGTCACACGAACGCGATCGACGGGACCGAATCGGCTGGCGACTCGTGAAGATCACGGTCCTTCACAGCAAGGATGCCCTGGACCCGCCTGTCGATCCGCTCCTGGACCAGCTCGACGCCGCGCTCGCGGCCAACGGGCACACGACAAGGAGATTGGCGGTCGACGACGCCGTGCAGCCGTTGATCGACGAGCTTACGAAGGAACAGCCGGAGCTCGTGTTCAACCTCGCCGAATCGTTCAGGGGCAAGAGCGCGCTCGAGTCGAATGTCGCGGCGCTGCTCAATCTACTGGACCTCAGATACACCGGGTCGAGTCCCGCCGGGCTGATTCTCGCCGGCGACAAGACGCTCACCAAGAAGGTCCTGGCATTTCACGGAATTCTGAGCGCCAAGTTCGCGACCATGTACCGGGGGCAGGTCGACTGGTCGGCCGACATCAAGTTCCCGCTGCTCGTCAAGCCGCCACAGGAGGACGCATCGCTCGGGATTACCCAGAAGTCCATCGTGAACGATGTGAAGGAGCTCCTCGACGTGATCAGCAGCACGCAGCAGGAGTATCAATCGCCGGTGCTCGTCGAGGAGTTCATCGATGGGCGGGAGTTCTATGTCGGCGTCATCGGCAACAGCAACGTGGAGGCGTTTCCGATCATAGAGCTCGACTTCTCTAAGTTTCCGGTTGGACTCCCGAAGATCGCGAGCTGGGAAGCCAAGTGGGGCGACGACGGCGACGAGAAGGGCGAGCAGTTCGAGGGGACCGAGTCGATTTTCCCGACCGATCTCTCCGAGGAGCTGACGAGGAAGATCCAGCAGGTCGCCGTCGACTCGTTCCAGGCACTTCGCCTGCGCGACTATGCGCGCATCGATCTGCGCGTGACGGCCGAGGAAGAGGTGTACGTGATCGAGGTGAATCCGAACTGCTACCTAGAGCAGAAGGGCGAGTTCGCGCGCGCGGCGCAGAAGGCGGGACTCGGGTACCCGGCGCTGATCGCGCGGATCGTGGAGTTAGCAAGTGCCCGTTACTCGAGGTAAGCTGGCGCCAGGATGCAAAAAAGCCGGCGATCTCGCCGGCTTTTCCGTTTGCTTATCTCGAAAAGAGCTACCTGCGCTTACGCGCGGCCTTGCGGGCTGCCTTCTTCCGCGCGCGCGTGCGTGCGCCCTTGCGCGCCGATGCGCTGCGGGCCGCTTTGCTCCTGCCGCGACCAGCCTTCTTCGCAGCGGACTTGCGTCCACGCTTCTTCGCTGCTGCCATGGTGTCTCTCCCCGATGAAGTAGAAATCCTCGCCGACTCCCTGGTGGAATCCGCGATTTCCCGCATCACGTCCTGACCGGCCGCGAGTTACAAAGGAACTCACTGCGACTATTGCACTCACATCAGCGTGAGCAACTCGTCGCGAATATAGGACGCAAGAGATGTGCGTGCAATCCGTTCAACCGGCGATTTCCTCCAACGCGCCATCACTTCCAAAAGCGGCACTCAATAAGCAGGTTTGAACTTTCCGCGTCCGAAGAAATACTTCCCGACTCTCAACGGAGCAGGTGCTCGTGAAAGCGCTGGTAAAGGAATCCGCGTCACCAGGTTTCAAACTCAAGGATGTCGCGGAGCCCAGGATCCGTGAGGACGAAGTTCTCATTCGTGTCCGGCGCGCGGGAGTCTGCGGCACCGATGTACACATCTACGACTGGGACGCGTGGGCGAAGGGACGATGCAAGCCGCCGTTTGTCGTCGGTCATGAGTTCGCGGGCGATGTGGTCCAGGTCGGCCGCCTGGTCACCGATGTGAAGGAAGGAGACCGCGTCACGGCGGAGGGACACATCGTCGACGGTCGCTGCCTGTTATGCAGAACGGGGAACTCGCACGTCTGTCCATTCACCAAAATCATCGGCGTCGATCGCGACGGCTGCTTCGCCGAGTACATCTCGATGCCCGCGACGAACGTGTGGCACCTGGACGACGAGATCTCCTACGAAGTCGGGGGAATCCACGACCCGATGGGGAATGCGTTCCACACCGTGCTCACGGCGGAGATTCCCGGGGCGGTCGTGCTTGTCACCGGCTGCGGCCCGATCGGAATCTTCGCGGTCGGCATCTGCAGGGCGGCGGGCGCATCGCGAATCATCGCGACCGACGTCAACGACACGAGGCTCGCGCTGGCGAAGAGCATGGGCGCGAACGACGCCGTACATCCCGAGGAGGCCGAGAAGATCGTGAAGGCGGCGACCGACGGGCTCGGCGCCGACGTGGTGCTCGAGATGTCGGGAGTGCCGGCGGCGATTCATCAGGCTTTCGCTCTCGTGCGGGTAGGCGGACGGGTGCAAATGCTGGGGATTCCGTCGAAGAAGGTAGACTTCGACCTGGCGACGGAGGTGATCTTCAAGGGCCTCACGATATACGGAGTCGTCGGCCGCCGCATGTACGACACGTGGCACCAGATGACGCGCTTTCTCAAGTCGGGAGAGTTCGATCCGACACCCGTCATCACGCACCGCTTCCCGCTCACGGAGGCGGACGCGGCGATTGCCGCGATCAAATCCGGCGAGGCCGGCAAAGTCATCTTCGAAGTCGCCTGAGAAAACAACTTTCGCATCACACGTGAGGATGCTGTGGCGCTGAACAAGAACTTCGATTCCGAGCTCAAGGCCGCAATCGAGAAGCTCAAGCAGGAGCGCGTCTACAAGCGGCTGAACTATCTGGCGTCACCGCAGGGCGCGCGCGTCCAGATGGAGGGACGCGGCGATGTGGTGATTCTTTCGTCGAACAACTATCTCGGCCTGTGCAACGATCCGGCGGTGGTGGCGGCGGGAATCGATGGCCTGAAGAAATTTGGGGCGGGAACAGGCAGCGTCCGATTCATTTGCGGTACCTTCGCGATTCACCGCGATCTGGAGCGGGCGATCGCTGGTCTCGTCGGCACCGAGGCCTCGCTCAGCTACGTCTCGGCGTGGAATGCGAACGAGGGACTGACGGCGACGATCGTCGAGCAGAACGATTTCGTGGTGTCGGACGCGCTCAACCATGCCTCGATCATAGACTCGATCAGGCTCGCGAAGGCGATCACGAAGTGCACGACCGCCGTGTATCAGCATTCCGATCTCGACGACCTGAAGTCGAAGCTCGAGAGCGCGAAGGGCGCGCGCCGCCGCATCATCTGGACGGACGGCGTGTTCTCAATGGAGGGGAGCACGGCCAAGCTTCCGGAGATTCTCCAGCTGGCGGAGGACTACGACGCGATCGTAGCGGTTGACGATTCGCACGGGACGGGCGTCCTCGGAGCGAACGGACGCGGCACGCCCGAACATTTCGGAGTGCTGGGCGAGGTGGACATCATCACGTCGACGCTCGGCAAGGCGCTGGGTGGCGCGGCGGGCGGATTCGTGGCGGGACCAGCATCGCTTTGCGACATACTCACGCAAAGGTCGCGTCCCCAGCTCTTCTCCAACGCGCTCCCGCCCACGGTGGCGGCCAGTGCGCTTGGGGCAATCAGGCAGCTGGAGCACCATCCCGAGCTGGTGAAGAAGCTGCACGACAACACCCGCTACTTCCGCGGCGCGATCTCCGAGGCGGGGTTCAAACCATTGCCGGGAGAGACCCCGATCGTCCCTATAATAGTGGGGGAGACGGCGACGGCCATCAAAATGAGTGACATGTTGCTGGATGAAGGCGTCTTTGTGACGGGGTTCGGCTTTCCGGTCGTTCCTCAGGGGCAGGCGCGTGTGCGCTGTCAGCTCAGCGCTGCCCATTCACGCGACGATCTGGACCAGGCCATCTCGGCCTTCAAGACCGTCGGGACGAAGCTAGGCATAATCTAGAGGACGCCTTAATGCAGAAGCTCAGAGCAGTCGCTGTTGCGCTGGTTGCCACGATCGTCGTTTCGTCCAGCGCGAGCGCGCAGATGCGGAACTTCGACAACTCATGGTTCTGGGGATTCAAGTCCGGAATCAACACTTTCTCCGTGCCGGGCCATGGCAACACGTCGACAGTCGATCTCGGCATCGACTGGCTCATCACGAGGACGAAGGGCGGCCTTTACGTATCGGCTAACCAGTCCATTTTCGAGCGCGACCTCGAATTCCTGGATCCGACCTCTCTCACCGGCCAGCGCACGATCCGCGTGAAGGACATGCGACGCATATCCCTCGCGGGTGTCGCCTTTCCCAAGCACTTTGGCGCAATCACTCCTTACGCTGGTCTCGGCTTCACCATCGCCGTACTCGGCGATGCGCGGGTCTTCGTAGACAGCGCGAACACTTTTCCGAACAATTCATTTCTCGACGAGGTCGAGAAGGAGCGCAGCCGCAGCGCGGTCATGGGATTGGCAGGCGTGCAGATTCAGACCAAACGCGCGGCGATCTTCGCCCAGGAAACGATGCTCCCGAGCAACACCAATTTCCTGTTCAGGAGCGCGCTCTCGTTCTTCGAGTTCGGCGTCCGTTACAACTTCGGAAGCTCCATCGACCAGTAATAGCAGCTTTTGGCGCGCCTGGCGATTGGACGAACGGCCCCTCCGGGGGCCGTTTTTTTTCGATGCTTCGGTTTTTTTGGATGCCCGCCCCTGCGCCGGGCAGCCTACGCCGAGACCTTGCCCTTGGATACGAATCGATTGCCCCGCGCGAGCCAACGGAGTGGCCAATCGGCTGACCTGCTGATGCCGATGCGAGTGGTGACTGCGACGTCGTCGTCGGCAACTCGTTCTCCCTCGCGGATCACGATTGGCTTTCGCTGCAGGCTGTTCCCGTGCATCGAGCCGGTGATACCGAGGGCGGTGCAGAGTTTTCCCGGACCGCTGGTCAGATCAACGGTGTGCCTCACGCGCGCTCGGCGCCGATGCATCAGCGCGATCCCATCGAGCGGCTCCAGCGCGCGAACCAACACCGCGCTCGGCAATCCTTCCGCGCGCGTCACGGCGTTGAAGCACCAGTACATCCCGTAGATGAAATAGACGTACGCGATGCCGGGCGGTCCGTAGAGGTTCTCGGTGCGCGCGGTGCGTCCGACCGCGGCGTGGCAGGCGAGGTCGTGTTCGCCGAGGTACGCTTCGGTCTCGACGATGATTCCGCTGGCCGTCCCGTTCTCCGTCTCGCATTCGAGGACGGTGCCGAGCATCTCGCGCGCGACGATCTCGGTCTCGCGCTCGTAGAAGCTGGGTGGGAGGATGCGGCCCCGATGGAACTGCGAGCGAGGCCTCGAGCCCAGAAGACTCGCCGCCGAGTCTTCTGGGCTCGAGATTTTTTGCCTGCTCACACCTACTCGCTAGCCGTTCTGCTCTTGCTCTTGCGGGCGGCTCGGCGGGGCGCGGGCTTCTCGCCCTCTTCACCCGATGCCGCCGCGGTCTTGCGCGGACGGCGCGGCTTCTTGTCGTCGCCCGATGTGCGCTTCCGTCCGCTGCGCGGCTTCAGATCGCTGTCCGAGAGAGCGTCCTCGCCCGTGAGGGGGAGATCGGGAACGGACTCGGTGAAGACCGGCTCGGAAGCAGGTCTCGACGTCTCGACCACGCCGACAGAAAGCAGATCTGGTGGCACGATGCCGACGCGCGCACCGATCGATCCACGCCCGCGTCCGCGAGCAGGACCACCGGCGCGTGAACCCATGCCGGTTGGAGCTGACGGCGCAGCGGGAGCGATTGGCTTCGGCGGTTCCGCGGCCGCGAACTGGTCGCTGAGCGAAGTCGAAGGTGCCGCCGGAGCGACTTCGTAGTCGCTTCCCCGCCGACGGAGATCGATGATGTCAGCGTCGTGAGCGTCCTGCAGAATGCGGGTGAAGTTTCGCTCGCTGAGGCTCTCGCTGTCGCGGCCGAGCAACTCGCGCGCGCTGGCGCGGACCTGGCTTGCGCGAACTGGAGCGTCGCCGTTGGCGCCAACCGCGCGGCGAACGAGGTCGAATGCCTCCTCTCGCCGCAGGCGAAGCCCGCTCGAACCGACACCATCAGCGGGAGCGGGGGGAGCGGCGGGTGCAGCTGATGCGGCGACTCGTGCCACCTCGGGCTGTTGCGGAGACTCTGCGTCAGTGGAAGAGGGTGGTGGCGCCGCAGCGGCCGAACGCTGGCTGCGCACGTCGCGGTCGCGGCCCCTGCCGCCTCTTCGTCCGCGACGCGGGCGCTCCACCGTCTCGCCTTCCGCGGCCCCCGCGAGCCTCGGAACACTAGGCTGCGTGCTCTCCTGACCCGCGGGCAACCCGCGGGCGGCACCCGCACCCGGGGGAGCGATCTCGAACTGCCCGTTCTCCAGCTTAGTGAGAGTGAGCAAGCCGCGGTGCGCGGCCTCTGTCACGAAGCGCGAGAACTTGGACATGCCGAGGTTCTTCTCGTCGAACGAGCTGTCGATCTGCTGCATCACCTGCTTGAGGCGGTCAGCGCGCATCACGTCGCCATTGCGCTTCATTTGACTGATGGCTTCGGTGACGAGCTCCCACGGGTCCTTCTTCACCACTTCCTCTTCGCCGCTCCGAACCAGGCCGGCGAGCGCGTTGTAGCTGTAGTACTCGTCGCAGTTCATGACGAGGAGGTCGCTCGAGGATTCACGGATGCCTACTCCGATGACGTACTTGCCGTACTCCTTGAGCTTGGTGACGAGGCTGGCGAAATCGGAATCGCCCGACAGGAGAATGAACGTGCCGATCTCGGGGCGAGTGAAAACCAGCTCCATCGCATCGACGGCGAGGCGAATATCAGTGGCGTTCTTTTTGGCGGAGCCGTACGCGGTCGCCATGATCATGTCGATCGATGATTCGGCCAGCGGCACTATGTACTGCGGATAGCGACGCCAATCCGCGTAAGCACGCTGCACCGAGACTTTGCCTTTTACGATGTCGGAGGAGAGGAGATTCCTCAGCTCCGTCTGAAGCTCGGAGCGGATGCCCATCGTGACGTTGTCGAAGTCGATGAGCAGTGCGGCGTTGGGGGCGTGGAGCGGATTGGCTTGTGCGGTGGTGGACATTGCCTGCGGGCCGCGATGTACGGGGGCGCTTGCCTGCGGCCCTCGGTGTACCGGGGCAACATGGCGGTGCGCGGCTGGTGACGCGGACCGATGTGGTCGAGAACTCATTTTTTTTGGGAATTACCTGTGCGAGGCTGCGTGCCTGCGATTATTTGCCGCGACGGCTGCACGCCGTATCAATCCTGCGACGGATGCCGCAGGCGGTGCGTCTTCAGGTCCATGCGAGCGAGTCAACCCTCAGTCGACTGGTCGCCGGATCCTCGAAGTCGCGCCGTACGGGTATAATTTATACTCAAACCCCCATGAATCAACTGCGTTTCCGCACGCGACTGGTCCTGATCCTGTCGCTATTCGCGATCATTCCGGCCCTGGTGCTCACTTTATTGTGGGGCGGAACGATCAGCACCGCCCTGCCGTTCGTGACCGGACGACCGGCCTGGGACAGCGTGGCGGCGAGTGGCGAGAAGGCAATAGCGGCCGCCCGCCAGGCACCCCTGACGGCGTCCCAGCGCCGCGCAATCGATGCGCACGAGCGCGAGCTGAGAACATCGGTGGAACAGGCGCGGCGTTACAGCTTCCTCGCCGTGCGCACGGTTCGCGTGATCGCGATAGCTGGCATTCTCGCCCTCCTCGTGCTCACCGGAGCCGCGTCGCGCGTGGCGGGACATCTCAGCCGGCAATTGAGCCGGCCGCTTGATGAGCTGGTGCGATGGACTGAGATCATTGGGCACGGTGAGTCGCTTCCCCCTCCTCCCGAGCCCATGATCGTGTCCGGCGGCTGGAAGAGGGGCGATGGCGGGTCTACCATTGAAGTCACGACGAGCAGGGTGCGCGGGGCGCCCGAATTCGAGACGCTCCGACGCAGCATGCGAGAGATGGTATCGGAGCTCGAGCACGGTCGCCGGCAGGCGGTCGAGGCGGAGCGGCTCCACGCATTCAGGGAAAGCGCGAGGAGAGTGGCGCATGAGATCAAGAATCCGCTCACGCCCATCCGGTTCGCGCTTGCTCGCCTGCGCGGCCAGGCTCCCGCGGCGTTGCAGGAAGATGTCGACGTCATCGAGATGGAGTCGGCGCGTCTCGATCGCATGGCGAGGAGTTTCGCCGAGTTTGGGCGGCTGCCCGAGGGTCCACCCTCGGAAGTCGACATGGGAGAGCTCGTTCGTTACACTGCGCGCAGCAGCGTGCCGCCAGGCATTGCTCTAGATCTCCAGATAGACGAGAATCTTCCGCGGGTGTACGGTCACAACGGAGCGCTTGCCGGCGCGTTGAGCAACGTACTGCTAAATGCCGTCGATGCATCCGGACAAAACGGCCGCATCACCGTGAAGGCCAGTGTCGCGAGGCTCGGTGGACGCGATGCGGTGCGTATCTCGGTGGCCGACGACGGCAAAGGAATCGCCGCGGAGAACCTCGAGACCATATGGGAGCCGTACGTCACCAACAAGCCGGGCGGCACTGGACTCGGACTGGCGATCGCGCGTCAGGCGGTATGGGCGCACGACGGAACCGTGAACGCCACGAGCACGTTGGGCCAGGGAACAGAGATACAGTTTACGATACCCGCAAACGGCGCTGGCGCCGAGAGGACAGACTGAAATGGGACCAGATGTAGCCGTTCCGCTAGGCGCGTTTGCCACCGCCATCATCTGCGCCATTGGGATTCCGCTGGCGAGAGCATACTCACGCAGGATGGAAGCAGATTCCAAGAATCCGCGCATCCCGAGCGAGGTTGCCGCTCGGCTCGAGCGAATGGAGCAGACGCTCGAAGCCGTCGCGATCGAAGTCGAGCGAATCACCGAGGGACAGCGCTTCACCACGAAGCTGCTGTCGGAAGGGAGAGGCGCCGGCGATGCGCGGCCGATCCCGTCGTCCGCTGCCTCGCCGCCGGACCGCGCGACGTAGGTGCCGATAGTCCTCATCGCCGACGATGAGCCGAACATTCGGCGCATGGTCGGCGCGCTGCTCTCGGGTGAAGGCTACGAAGTAGCGGAGACGCCGAGCGGCGTTGAAGCGGTGGCGCGGGTCAAGGAAGGAGAGCCGGACGTGGCGCTCGTCGATCTCATGATGCCGGGCGAGCTCGACGGAATGGCCACGCTCGGCCGCCTGCGGGATGTCGCGCCGGATCTTCCCGTCATCATGATGAGCGGGCGAGCCGGCCTCGCCGACGCGGTGAAGGCGACCAAGCTGGGCGCCTTCAACTTTCTGGAAAAGCCGCTCACTCCGGAAGGAGTTCTGCTGGCGGTCTCATCCGCATTGGAGCTGCGACAGACGCGTCGCGTCGCCCGCGCTTTGCGCGCTGAATTGGGGTTCGGCGGACAGATGGTCGGCAAGAGCAGCGCGATGGACACGGTGCGGCAGATGATCGCGCGCATCGCACCTACGGA